>Ga0213840_1000096_pt1 | contig 246460 bp, 196 predicted proteins | sample SWPATP22_FD_160132 | JGI IMG/M metagenome (GOLD analysis project Ga0213840, IMG submission 160132) | Coastal seawater microbial communities from Marineland, Florida, United States - SWPA TP2 #2 | ecosystem: Environmental > Aquatic > Marine > Coastal | place: USA: Florida | collected 2016-08-14
ATAGCAGTATGCCAGCAACATGTTTGACAGCATCTTGTGCCATATTCTAAACGCTTTGGACATACTGCTCTTTTACAAGTTATGGCTTCTTTCACTTTTTTGCTTATTCATCAATGTACGATATTCTTAGTAAATAACGGAAACAAATAATTAATAAGTTATTTTGATTTTATCGACTTTAACTATATTTGGAGAAAATAAAAATACGAATTTATTGAGTTGAATTAAACACTATAAACAATCCTTGAAACCCATAAATAAACACCTTGTCCTGCACTTATCGTGTAGTGTACTGATCTTGTCCTTGTTTGTCTTGCCGGTTCCGGTTGAAGCTCAGAATTATTTGGCTAATGCCAAACATTATAGCGTGGAAGAAGGGCTTTCCAACCGAGATGTTTATGCGATTCATCAAGACCGAGAGGGGTTCATTTGGGTGGGGACAAAAAATGGGCTTAATCGATTTGACGGCAATTCGTTTACAATTTTTTCAAAAGAAAAGGATGGTCTGGCTTCTAATGTAGTGCATCATATTCTAGAGGATGATGCTGGTAAATTGTGGCTGTTTGAGGTAGGAACTTGGTATTTTCCCGCCTACCCAATTCATATTTCTATTCTTGATCCGGCGTCCAATCAAATCCTTCCTTTCGAAACCTATTTCAAAGATAACCTTTCCTTCGCAACGAAAGATATTCTTCAATTTCTGGCTAGTGAAACGGGGGAGTTGTTTTTTGTCACACAGGATCGGCAATTATTTACTTATCGATCTGATAGCGGCTTTCAGGCCTTTCCTACTCATTTTGAAACGACTTCTCTTCATATTCACCATAGTTCGTCGAATACCATTTGGGGGACCTTGTCTACTCAACCCGATAGGGTGACCGATCTGATTGAAATCAACAGAAAAGGGAAAATTGTTCAACAGTATAAATTGCCTGTAGATGGAGAATGGATTACTATTTTGAGGCTTGATGAAAAAGGCAAACTGTGGTTTTCGTGCCGTATACATGACATTGGTGAGGTATTATGTTATCTGGATACAAAGGAAAAACGCATTTATCCCTATCAAGATGAAAAACAAATTCTACCTCAAAAAAAGCAGTCAATTTGGACTTCGCGCTTAGCTTTTCGACCACAAGACCAAAGCTTTTGGTACATAGATGATCCGGAATTAATAGTTTTTCACCCTGACCAAGGAAAACTTTTTGATTTTAAAAAACACTTGCCAGAAATTGGCCATGCAAATATTCAAAGCATCTATTTTGATCGGCGTGGATCTATTTGGGTGGGAACCGGATTTGGCCTATTTCGCATTGAACTCAACCCCAATCCATTTACGCATTATCTAAGTATGGATTACCAGGAATTTGAGATGAACAGTGCTTATAGTTGTAGGGGCATTTGGGCAATGGAGGACAATTTGTTTGTGAATACTTACCAGGGCAGATATCAAATTGATTTGTTGAGCGGCAAGGAAGAAAAATTGCCTTACATTCCCTACACCCAGTATGGTCATAAAGCGTTTTTGGGACGTTATCCTTTAACTATTTATCAGGACCGCTCCCGGCAATTGTGGTTCAGTGAACATTTTTTGATCCAGAGAGATGTCCAACAGAACACAGAAGTTTTTTTTACTAAAATGAAGCCTGCAAAGTACATTTGGAGCATCTATGAGGATAAGATGGGAAAAATTTGGACGGGCACCGAAGCAGGGCTCGCTTTTTTAAGTTCAAGTAGTCAGCAAATAGAATCGCTGGAACCTGATTTGCAGTTTGAAAAGCTTTCTGAATCTTTTGTTTACGCTTTTGTCGAAAGCCGCCATGGACATGTTTGGTTGGGAACGACTTCCGGGCTTTATCGTTGGTCACCCGAAAACGGACTGCTCGATCGGTACTGGAAGGATGGCGGTCGAGGTAGAGCCATACCACATGATAATGTTTTACATCTGTATGAAGAAAATGAAGAAAAAGTGTGGTTAGCAACCGGAGGTGGCGGCCTTATTCAATTGTCATTGAATGAGGACTTGCTCGTCGATACTTTGCTCCAATTTACAGAGATTGATGGTTTGTCCAACAATAATCTTTATGCGGTTTATGAGGATGAACAAGAGCAATTGTGGATGAGTAGTGATTATGGAATTATCCAATTTGATAAAAAAACATTCCATTCGAAAGCCTACCTACCCAAAGATGGAACGACGCATCATGAATTTAATCGAATTTCACATCATCAATCCGAAGATGGCCGACTGTATTTTGGGGGTTTGAATGGGGTCACCGCCTTTTACCCAAATGAAGTTAATGGCCTGGACCAGGCCTACGATGTACCACTACACATTTTAAAATATGAACAATACAGTAGAGCAAACGACAAGGTAGTAGACTATACTTCTCAACTTAAAAAGGGGGGTAAAATATTCCTCCATCCCTATGATAGATTCCACAATTTGAGCTTTAGCTTATTGGAATACGTCGATGCCAAACAAAATCGTTATCGCTACAGGTTAGAAGGGGACAACCAAGAATGGATTCACACCAAGGAAAACAATATTAGCCTAGGGGCTTTGCCGTATGGAAATTATACCCTCCACATCGAGGGACAGGGAGTAGATGGTCGTTTTTCCAAGCAGAAACTGATGATTGCAATTGTAGTGATTCGACCCTATTATGCGCAGTGGTGGTTTTGGTTGCTCGTTTCCGGATTATTATTGTTGCTGATTTTAGCAATTTATCGGTGGCGTGTCCATAGCTTAGAAGCTCAAAAACTGAAATTAGAACAAGTTGTCATTGAACGAACAAAGACCATTGAAAAACAAACAGAAGAATTGCGCCAATTGGATCAGGTAAAGTCTCGTTTTTTTGCGAATATATCCCATGAGTTACGAACACCACTTACCCTGATTTTAGGGCCTTTAAAAACGGTTTTGGATAGCGACAAACCTCAAGAAGTTCAGTCCAAATTGCTGGAAATAGCGCACGAAAATGGAAAAACCTTGCTTGAATTGGTCAATGAAATTCTCGATTTGACCAAACTGGAATCCGGGAAATTGGCATTACATGAAGAAGCGGTTTTATTGTATCCCCTGCTTCAAAGGATTGTAGCTTCTTTTGAATCCTACGCTGAAAGCCTTGGCGTGCATTTTGCGCTGGATTACCAGGCCAATAAAAATCTTCAAGTTGAACTAGATACCGATAAGTTTCAAAAAATTGTCACTAACCTTTTGTCCAATGCCTTTAAATTTACACCGAAAAACGGAAAGGTGATGGTTGTGTTTAAGGATGAAGAACGTCGCCTCCGCTTGATGGTTGAAGACACCGGGCGAGGCATTCATCCGGATGACTTGCCTTATGTATTCGATCGTTTTTATCAAACTCAACGACCTAAGGCCCAGGCGGAGGGCGGAACGGGTATTGGTTTGGCTTTGTGTATGGAGTATGCTAAATTATTCGATGCACAATTGCGGGTAGCCAGTACGTTGGGGCAGGGCAGTACCTTTACTTTTGAATTTCCAAAAAAAGAATTACTACCTCATCTTCCAGAAGAAGCCAATTTAGTCATCCATAGAAAAAAAGGGGAGACGCTTGGGCTTAGCACAAGTACTACAATACCTTCCAATGACCAGCTACTTCAAACCACTGTTAGTAATGAAGCAAAAGGGCCCCTTGAAAGTCGACCCCATTTACTTTTGGTAGAAGACAATCAAAGCCTTCAGCATTATCTTCATTTGACCCTCGAACCCTATTATCATATACAATCTGCTGAAAATGGGCAAGCCGCAATGGCTTTGCTAGAGGAAAAAACGTCCGATAGCTTCCCCTCATTAATCATTTCTGATATCATGATGCCAATTATGGATGGTTTCCAGTTATTGAGAAAACTAAAATCATCAGATGCCTGGCGCCATATTCCGGTGGTCATGCTTACGGCACGAGCGGAGTTAGCGGACAAATTAAAAGCCTTACGCATCGGAGTGGATGATTACCTGACCAAACCCTTTGAAGAAGCCGAATTGTTGGCAAGAGTAGCCAACCTCTTGCACAATTTTAAAGAACGAAAAGATTGGTTGAACAATAATGTTGAATTGGCCAATGATGCGTCAAAACCCAAGGCTCCATCGCCCATTTTATCCATTCAAGATGTAGAATGGCTCAAAGCCTTGGAACAAATTACGCAAGCTTATTTTCAAGATGCCACTTTTAATGTAGAACGCTTAACGGAGCTTTTATTTTTGAGCCGTCGGCAATTGCAACGTCGGATCAAGCAATTGACTGGTTTGTCCCCCAATCAGTATATTCAGGAAGCGCGTATGTCGGAGGCACGTCAACTGTTGGAAAACCGAAGCAAGTCATCCGTCAAAGCGGTCAGTTTCTCAGTAGGTATTCGGGATGTCAAATATTTTTCTCAGCAGTTTAAAAAGCGTTTTGGAAAACTACCCTCTTCCTATCTGTAATCACAGAAGCTATTTGAATTTAACACTTCGATTTTGTTATGCTCCTTTTTTCACCACTATTCGTTCTCAAAATCCTCATTTAGCCATGGCTAAACTCCGGTTTTGATGCCTTGATTGGTAAAAAAATTAGCTATAACAACTTTCAAAAGCTAAATTCAAATAGCTTCTCAATTTCTCCTCTTTTTTTAAGGTTTTTCTCCTGTTTTAGAGCCTGTTTAAATTTTTTCATCTGGATTGCGACCTATCCTGACGAAAATCTATCAGGATGCCTCTCCTGGGCTTCAGCTTTTTCCTGGCTAGCGCCAACCGACAGGCTCGAAAAGAGCTTCGCCAGTAAATCTAATACTTTGCCTTCATCTACAGACAAAAAGTTTAGATCAGTTCAGGCTCTTAAGGCAAAATGTCCAATTTCCCTACCCTGGATGTCCGATTTTTCGTCTTAGCTCGATTCATCTTTGCCACAGAATGTATATTAAAACAATCGCATCGCAGGTGTCCTTGCTAGCTTGGGACAACTGAAGCATTCTCCTACGAATTTTGATCTGCAATCTTGCCCAGCAGGCTGATCGGCCTGGTCATTGAGGTCAATCCCTTGCTTTTCAAAGAATGGTATAAACCTGTTTGAGTTTGTGATGGATGTACTTCAGCTATCTGAAGTCCTAACACAAATATCGATGAGGAGATATCAATGCCGGACCTCGTTCAGGAAGATGATCTAATGCATACCCAAAAACATCTCGTTTTTGGGTATGGGACTCCTGTGTTTGAGCTTTCTGTCATAAGTAAAAATCTAATTCAATCATACAATTATTCACATGGTACTTCCTATCTCAACCAACACGCTACCCATGGATCAACCAATGGTTGCTCCTCCTGTGAACAATCGACCCGCAGGACCTGCTAAACAAATTACCCATGCAGATGACATGCCAGCAGGCCTGTATGAGGCCCTAAAAGTTGCCTTTGAAAAAGATCGTGCATTGCCACCCTATCAGATCATTCCTCAAGCCACTGTTTTGACGAATTGCGGGGCAAGCTATAAGGCAAGCAACCCAAGACAACAATTTCAGATCGATTTCACAGAAGAGGCCATCTGGGTGAAGCCAGGCGAGCGCAGAAAGAGCAAGTGGGAGCTCGGGTTTTCAGTACGGGCTTATGGATATACAGGAGATTTAAAACCCGTCGGAGCTGCCCAGTTATCAGCAACAGCCAATCGCCTCGACTATCAACGGGCAGGGCTGACAGAATGGTACATCAACGATGCGCGAGGTCTTGAGCAAGGCTTTACCCTGGAATCTCCCCCTGACTCCCGAAAGCGAGCGGACAACAGCCTATTGCAAATTGAAATGAGCCTGATGGGGAACCTCCATGCAAGCTTGGCCGCTAATGGACAAACGGTGAATTTCAGTGATGCAAATCATTGCCCCATTCTCGGATTTAGCAAGTTTTTTGCCTTTGATGCCAGAGGACGGAACCTTCCCGTTTCCTTCAGTCTGGCTGGCGATAAACTGATGCTCAACATTGATGACACAACAGCCGAGTATCCATTGACGATTGATCCCTTATTGCATACGCAACAAGAAAAGCTACGGGCTGATGATGGGGCATTGGGAGATATCTTTGGCTATTCAGTGGCCATTGATGGCGATACAGCCATTATTGCGGCTCGTGGGGACGATGACAAAGGTTCAAATTCAGGCTCTGCCTATGTGTTTGTCCGCAGTGGCAGCGATTGGAACCAACAAGCAAAACTAACTGCAGGTGATGGGGCAGCAAATGATTGGTTTGGCCACTCAGTGGCCATCAGTGGCGATACAGCCATTGTTGCGGCACGTGGGGATGATGACAAGGGAAGTATGTCAGGCTCTGCCTATGTGTTTGTCCGCAGTGGCAGCGATTGGAGCCAACAAGCAAAACTAACCGCAGGTGATGGGGCAGCAAATGATCACTTTGGCTATTCGGTGGCCATTGATGATAATAAAGTTATTGTTGGGGCCCCTGGGGATGATGACAAGGGAAGTATGTCAGGCTCTGCCTATGTGTTTGTCTACAATGGCAACGAATGGATACAGGAAAAAAAACTAACCGCAGATGATGGGGCAGGAGCAGATTATTTTGGCAGATCAGTGGACATTGATGGCAATACAGTTATTGTTGGGGCTTTTCGGGATAATGATAAAGGGTCATTATCAGGCTCTGCCTATGTGTTTGTCCGCAGTGGCAGCGATTGGAGCCAACAAGCAAAACTAACCGCAGGTGATGGGGCAGCAAAGGATTATTTTGGCTATTCAGTGGCCATCAGTGGCGATAGGGCCATTGTTGGGGCTTATCTGGATGATGACAAAGGGTCGTCCTCAGGCTCAGCCTATGTGTTTGTCCGTAGTGACAGTAGCTGGAGCCAGCAGGCTAAATTGACGGCAGCAGATGGGGCGGAATCGGATATCTTTGGCTGGTCAGTGGCCATTGATGGCAATATAGCCATTGTTGCGGCACGTGGGGATGATGACAAAGGTTCAGCCTCAGGCTCAGCCTATGTGTTTGTCTACAATGGCAACGATTGGATACAGGAAAAAAAACTAACTGCAGGTGATGGGGCAGCAAATGATTCGTTTGGCCACTCAGTGGCCATCAGTGGCGATACAGCTATCTTCGGGGCTCATGGGGATGATGACAAAGGTTCAGCCTCAGGCTCAGCCTACATTTTCAAGCTGCCGGCCTTATTCCCATTTTCCAATCAAGGTGAGATGACAAAGCTGCTGGCTTATGATTGGACTCCGACTGCTTTTTTTGGTTGTTCAGTAGCCATTGAAGGCGATACAGCCATTGTTGGGGCTTATGAAAAAAAGGCAACCTATGTGTTTGTGAAAGCTGAAACTGGCTGGATCCATCAGGCCAAACTGACACCAGGGACAGGAGGAAGAGATTTTGGCGGTTCAGTGGCTATCAGTGGCGATACAGTCATTGTTGGAGCTAAGGGGGATGGTGACAACGGACCAAATTCAGGCGCAGCCTATGTGTTTGTGAAACGTGAGGCAGGCTGGATTCAGCAAGAGAAGCTGCTGGCCGATGATGGGGATTTGAATAATCGCTTTGGTTGTGCAGTGGCCATTGATGGCCATACAGCTATCGTTGGGTCCTATACTGATACTATTAGTATTCCTGCCGAACAGAAGATTGTAACGGAGGTAGGTTCAGCCTATGTGTTTACCCGTAGTGGCGACGATTGGAGCCAAAAACAGAAACTAGAGGTCGATGATGATGATAAGGAGAAATATGCTCACTTTGGCTATTCAGTGGCCATTGATGGCGATACAGCCATTGTTGGGGCTTCTCAAGATGATAGTAAGAAAGGCTCTGCCTATGTGTTTGTCTACGATGGGAACAAGTGGATACAGGAACAAAAACTAATCGCAGGTGATGGGGCAGCAAAGGATGAATTTGGCTGTTCAGTGGCCATTGATGGCAATAGAGCTATAGTTGGGGCTAAGGGGGCTAATAGGTATGCTCAGTATTCTGGAGATCCAAGCTATGTAGGTGGCTTAGCATTTGTGTTTCTCCGTAGTGGCGGTGTCTGGAGTCAGGAGGACCAACTGTCGGCAGCAGATGGGGTAGCAAGGGATGAATTTGGCTGTTCAGTGGCCATTGATGGCAATAGGGCTATTGTTGGAATTAGTACCATAGAGCGAAATGCAGGCGCTGTTTATGTGTTTGTCCGCAATGGCAGCGATTGGACCCCACAAGAAGAAAATCTAACCGCAGGTGATCGTTCATCACCTGATAGGTTTGGCTCTTCAGTGGCCATGGATGGCGATACGGCTATTGTTGGTGCTTATTTGGATGATGACAAGGGATGGGGCTCAGGCGCAGCCTACATTGTAAAGCTGACGACCTGAGACCACAAGTATTACAGATGAGGTGATTAAGCTGCTGGCCGGCGATGGGGGGGAGATGATGGTTTTGGCCGGCCAGTGGCTATTGTTGGGGCTTAGTCTTTTCCATACATATCACGATGGCCTTGTCCGAGCAGTCCGGTTTATTTAATCTGCTCTTCAAACTTCGTTTGAGCCGAGTTTCTGTTAGGGACTGAAGGCCGAACGATACTATCAGATAACAATACTGGTTTAGGCCCTACCTTTGGAACTCCAATTGACCTAGCTATAGAAGCCAATGGTAATACAAAACAAGTATAAATTTGGAATTGGCTAACGAATGATAATTTGGACTAAAAGACTGCATATAACAAAATGTATGATGTTCATTGTTAGCAAAAGTTCGCAAGGCTACATGCACAGTCCGTTGGTTGTAAATGAGCAAAGGAAGGTGATGAGCTGATCATCCTTTGCTTTAAGATGTATGATACTAAAGTCTTGCTGGCTTTTCATTCCATAAGACAATAGTAGACACTGCAAAGAAGAGAACGAGTATTAGATTGAAATGCCCACCCATGACGATGGTCCAGACTGCACCGGACAATAGCTTGCTAATAACCAACTCGAAAAGTACTAGAGTAGTCAGCGGATATACTAAAAGTATCCACCTTGGATAAAGGGTCCTTCGTTTCCATACTTGCGCAATGAAGAATAGAGAAACAACACCAAAGATAGGGTAGACAAATGCACGAATTACATCGTTGGCTTGCCTGGCAAGTACAATGCTTTCCTCTAGATCTAGCTGATGGTCCATCGCTAACTTTGCGGATGTAGCAATAGCCACAAAAGCCCCATGTATAACCCCATAAGCTATAAAAATACTGCCAAAACCGAGGACTATGCCTTTACGTATCGCGGGTTGGGCAGGACTGAAAGCGAAGTTCAAATGGGGTAATCCTAGCACATAGCACCAGCTTGCCAATAAGGCACTAACTGCACTCGCTTTGATTCGAAAATCGGAGGCTTGACTCATATTCCGGACTAGGTCTGTACTTTCCTCATTGAAATAAAACAACATATCTCCTGCGAATAAAATCATCCCACCTAGTAGTCCGAAAATCCCGGAAATTCTAAGCCATCTTCTATTGTTTCCCATCTTGAGTAATTTAGCCTCTGAATTGGTCTGCATATATAGCTAAGTTAGGAAAAAGACTATTTAGTTTCTGAATAGCAGAACCTTGTCTTATATTTCTAGGAATACTTACCAAGGATGAGTGATGAGACGGATATCCGGGAGTTCATCGAAATCAAAAAGGAAACTATAGATAGTCAATGCTAAAAATAGCCAAATTCAGTGCGATAATAATTTTGATTGGAATTGGATTTACCTCTTGTCAATCAAATAGTAAACCCAAAAGTTCAAAAAAAGAAGAAGCCCTTGTGGAATTCGGCATAAGGGCAAGTTTCACACAACTTCTCAAGGACTGTCCAGAAGCTGGTTCTATTGTAGTTTATGATTACCAAAATAAACTATGGACTTTGTCAGACTCAGTCAATACAAAAAAAGAAACTTTACCTGCTTCAACTTTTAAGATAATTAACTTTCTTATTGCACTTGAAACAGAAGTAATCAAAGATGAAAACGACATTGTTAAATGGACTAACGATTATGATACGATAAAATACGGACATAGACCTGACATTTATCGTGATATGACAATTGAAGAAGCTTTTAAAGTTTCTGCTGGATGGGTATTTATCGAATTAGCAAAGAAAATAGGAAAAGATAAATATAGAAAATACCTAACTGAGTCAAACTATGGGAATTTAAATTTAACTCAAGAAGATTTTGACTTTTGGAATTTTGGAAAATTTGGAATTTCACCGATAAACCAAGTTGAATTTCTTAAAAATTTATACGAAGAAAACCTTCCTTTCTCCAAAAGGAATATTCAACTTGTTAAGTCTATAATGATTAATGAACAAAATGAAAATTATATACTGAGAGCTAAGACTGGATGGACAAGAGAAAGCAGAATGAATACTGGTTGGTGGGTAGGCTACATTGAGAATGAAAAGGGTACATACTTCTTTGCTACGAGATTGTTAAGGGATAGAAGCCTTGATTCAGGAAACTTCGGAAGTTGTAGAAAAGAAATCACAAAGAAAGTATTGAAAGAATTAGGTGTTTTAATTGAATAAACCAGTTATAAGAAAGATTAGAATTGAGAAAAAAGACTGCGATGATCAAAGTGCAGAGCGTACATAGTCGCTAAACGCGCCTATGTCCTCTGTATAGCCCGTTCTGTGCCAATCGGGGTGAGGTTTAAATATAAAGTTGACCAAATTATTCAGGCAAAACCAATAAGTTATGTACCAAGAATTTCAACTGTCAAAACCTATACCCGGAAAGGTAGAATTTGTAGAGATGCCTGATGGCACTCGTATCCATACTATTGTTTCGGGAAATGGCAAAACCACCATTTTACTAGCTCATGGTTATGGATTCAGTCACATTGAGTGGAATATTATTGTCGAGGAATTAAATCAATTAAATTATCGAACAATAGTATTTGACCAGAGAGGGCATGGGAAATCAACCATTGGTCAGGATGGGATTAGTTCAAGTTCAATGGCATCAGATTATAAAGGACTCATTGCATATTTCAATTTAGAGGATTGCATACTAGTAGGACATTCTATGGGTGGATTTTTAGCGATGAAATTTTTGATTGATAACCCAGGTATGCAGCACAAGAATATCAAGAGTTGTGTGTTGATGGCCACCTTTGCAGGAGAAGTAAACAAAAACAACTTTCAAAACCGCCTACAAATACCATTGATTAAATCCGGAATATTGCTAAAGCTTATTAAATGGAAACCAATAGGAATAGGATTTGGCAAATCGCTGATAGGAGAAAATCCTGACCCTGAAATAATACGCTCAATCCTTGAAATTTTCCCACAACAAGACCACTCAAAACTTGTCCCCATTTTAAAAGCTTTTGCCGATGAAAGCTATTACGATAGACTGAAAGAAGTAAGCATTCCTTGTGCTGTCGTAATTGGCGATAAGGATGCGACGACTCCCCCTTTTCATACCGAGAACATCGTGAAAGAAATACCTGATACCACTCGAATAGATGTACGAGGGAAGGGGCATTGTCTTAATTTCGAAGCACCTGAGGAGATTATCAGCGCCATTAAACTAATGGATAGGTGAGAACAATACATACATTAAATGCTGAAATGTTCATGGCGGCTATTCGTCGCTAAGCCATTTGATCAGACCGTTGACTATAACTTCAAGATATGATAACGAAACACTTAATACTAGGTTTTATATTTGGAATATCAATGTCATTTATTTCGTGGATGGTTGCCATCATACTGAATAGTCTACTGATGAAGACGGAATATTATAAAAAGCTGTCAAACCTAAATTTTATTGAAAGCAAAACGCTGAATGAACGTATCGGAATCAATTACTTTAAATGGATAGTTAAAAACACTTTTTTCAAGTTCTTCAATCAGAAAATTAAATTAAACAACAAAAAAGTTGATTTGACCGAAATACGATATGAAATGACGCTATCCGAAATAAGCCATCTAATCGGGTTTGTTTTTGTCACAGCTTTTGCCATTCAAAAAAGTTTCTCAGCAAGCTTAGTATTTGGATTGGCAATGATGATTCCGAATGTTCTAATGAACCTTTATCCCTCCTTATTACAACAAGAAAATAAAAGGAGAATTGACAAACTGATTAAAAGGCAAAACGCTACACCCAACAATGTATAGTCAAAAACAGCAAATAGTGAACTTGATTTTCCTGGATTAACTTATAGGAAAGAAAAACTAATAGCTTGTAACATTGCTAGTTGAACTGATTTTTAGTTTTAAGAGATAACATGAACAAGATCTTCGAATTTTTCCAAAACTCAGTCGAGGAGGCTGAAGAATGGTTACATAAAATAACCCGCCAATTCAAGGGAGATGATCCAATCATAATTCTCCCCTATCGAGGCTACGCCAATGAAGAACGGCTTTTTCTGAAGGGTCGAGTGTTGGAGGATGAAAGCTATTGGCAAAATAGAACGAAGGGCGACCTGGGCAACTTACTAGCTAGTTTTAAGCGCTTTGACACTGACGAAATACCTTTTGCCTCCGTTTCTATAAAAATAGGTGATCAGGTTTTTAAAGTACTAGCCGATCACGAAGGTTATTTCACGCTGGACACAGCTTGGAATATACCCCAGATAACCCCAGCGAATCGTTGGCTAGCGGTTGATATAGAATTAGTTGATCCACAGACTCCTGCACAGGTATACTCTAAAGTGAACTCCAGAGGAGAAGTGCTTCTACCTGGTGACAAAGTCAGCTACGGTGTGATTACGGACGTGGACGACACGGTGCTGCAAACTCATGTTACTTCTCGCCTTAAATTCAAAATGCTTTATGCTACCTTTATGCAAAATGCGGCACAGCGCTTACCGATGGAAGGCGTGGTGGAGTTATTTCAGGCATTTGTAAAAGGTAAAGATGGAGAAGAGGAAAATCCCATTTTTTATGTTTCTAACAGTCCTTGGAATTTATACGATCTTTTAGAGAAATTCATGGAGCTTCAGGAATTGCCGAAAGGTCCAATCTTCCTGAGAGACTATGGCATCCGACCAGCCGGAGAGTTTTCTCAACACAAACTGGTCACGATCGGCAGAATCTTGGATACCTTTCCCAACCTACCGTTTATCATGCTCGGGGATACGGCTTCGAAAGACGCCGACTTTTACATCCAACTGGCGGAGCAATATCCAGGTAGGATCAAAGCCATTTACATTCGATTAACCAAGAACAACAGGAACGCTAAACGTGTAGCAGAACTCATCGAGGCTAAATCAGATACGAATGCCGTCCTGGTTCGATCTTCTGAAGAAATCCGCATGCACGCCCAAAGTATAGGATTATTGTAGCCTTAGAAAAATACTAATCATTCAAGCATGAAAATCACCTACTTCAACATTTTACTATTCAGCCTTGTTATTTTGTTCTCTTATTACTGTGCTCCCACCTCTTCCAAAGAAGAAGGCCTTGCTAAAAAGGTCAATTTCACAGCAGGTACTCATCAGGTTACTGATCTAAAGATTGCGACGCTATCTACCATGCTGGCCAACCGAGGAATTGGTGAATGGGGGTACTCCGCCATAGTGCAAGTAGATGGTCGGAAGCTGCTATTTGATACCGGACAGCGCCCTGAAACCGTCTTGAAGAACGCTGAAGAATTAGGTTTTGATCTACACGAAATAGAGGATGTGTTCCTCAGCCATAACCATGGAGATCATACCGGCGGACTTCTGAGTCTACGTGAAAAGCTTAAGCCATTAAACCCCAAAGCCATGTCGAGAGTTCACGTTGGTGAAGGCATATTTGCACAAAGGATCAATGCTGGAAATCGGATGCAAGAGATGAAGCAAAAACTAGAGGCGGATGGCGTTGAGTTTATAGTCTATGATAAACCCACTGAGCTATTTCCGGGAGTCTGGATTACCGGCCCTGTAGAAAGGATACATGATGAAAAGAATTACGGGCAAGGGGGACGCATCTACACGGAAACCGGAGAAATCATAGATAATATTCCAGAGGATCAATCCCTCGCCATTAATACAGGGAAAGGCTTTGTAGTCGTAGCGGGCTGTAGTCATGCCGGGATTATCAACACCCTGGATTACATCAAATCTAAGATCGAGGATAAGAACATTTTCACCGTAATTGGCGGCTTTCATCTAGTATCGGCGAGCGACGAACACTTAGAATGGACTGCCCAGCAATTAAAGCGGGTCGGTGTTGAGAAAATTATCGGGGCTCATTGCACAGGACTACATGCCTTGTACAGTCTTAAGGAGTCCTTGGCACTCAGTCGTGAAAATGCTGTGGTAGGTTCAGTGGGAGATTATTTTGATCTGAAAGATGGTATTCATGCGGGGATTATCGCACGCTAGTTTTCACTTTTGTTATTAGTCAACAACTTTAAAATTGAACCAGCATGAGCGCTCAAACTAGAAGACCCAGCTGGCTTTATGTCTTTCTTTTCATTTTTTTGATCATTAGTTGTGGTGAGGATAAAAAAATCCAGATTCAACCACGTAATACGCCTTATCATCAGGAATTGGGTGATACTGGCATATTTATTAAAAAACCTGATCAAGGATTCTATGAGGCAGAGACCTTTTTGGGCCTACAGCACCAGGTTTATGTGGCTACTTTAGTCATTAAGACCATCAATAAACCCTTAGAAAAAGTAATTGAAGAAGGATATAATAAAGAACGTTTAAAACGACAAAAGATTAAACTGAAATCGGAAAAGGAAGTAGACTATGACGGAAAACCAGGTGTCTTATTGGAGTTGCAGCAGAAGGAAAGAGCCTTTTATTTTAGAAAACACGTCTTGATGATAGAAATGGAAGACTCTAAGACCATATTGATTAGAGGTACAGCTCCGATCGATAAAGGTGCCATTGCCATCCGGCCTGATGCATACGCAGGAAATGCAGGAGATTTAGGTAAAGTGCAAAAGCAAATTAAGGGTATGGTTTTGAGCATATTATTTCAAGAATAGATCTTCATCCAGCCTTCTTAGCATTATGCTCAATTACACAAGTATTAGGAGTTTAGTAGAGAAAAGGAACTAGCCATGCAAAGAGACCACAACGAAACACGAGCGGAATACCTCAGACGCATCAGTCACGTGCTAGATTTCATTGAAAAGAATCTAGATGCTAATCTATCACTTGAAAACTTATCCCGAAAAGCTCGTTATTCTCCCTTTCATTTTCACAGAGTATTTTCAGCCCTCATAGGCGAGAATCTAAACAAATTCGTCACCAGAAAAAGAGTGGAACGAATAGCCTCCGTACTTCTAGTGGAGCATAATAGGTCCATCAAAGAACTCGCTTACACCTATGGTTTCAATAGTGAGAGTTCATTTTCCAGAACCTTTAAGCAATTCTACGGTATCAGTCCAACCGCCTTTAAGTCCAAAGGGAAAGATACACTTAGCAAGATCGGTATAGAGCCATTCCCACTCGAAAAATACATTTGCAGCATTGATGAAATCAAAAAATGGTTAGACATGAATGCGCAAATGGAGATAAAACAACTGCAGGAGATTAAACTGCTTGGTATCATGCAAATTGGGGAATTTGAAAAAGTAGGTAGCCTATTTGAAAGGCTCATGCTATGGGGTGCTCAAAAAGGAATCTTGCCTCATCCTGGCTTTAAAGCTATTACCCTTTATCACGACAATCCAAACGTTACTCAAATGGACAGATCCAGGTATAGCACTTGCATAACCCTTGACAGAGATATAGATGGCGAAGGAGAAATTAGGCCACTCTCCATCGAAAAAGGCAGTTATGCTGTTGGCCGTTTTGAAATCGATGGCAAAGACATCCCTAAAGCATGGGAAAGCATGTTGATCTGGGTGTTGGAAAATGGATACAGATTTAGAGATGGAGACTATTTCGAGGCCTATCTAAATGATCACAGGACCCACCCTGAGGAGAAACTTATCATAGAGATCAATATTCCAGTCGAAGGAAGCGGAAAGACCTCAATTGACAATAAAGAGGAGAATACAAACAAAGAGGCATCAAATTGCCTTAAGCCAAACGATGCTCAGCAACAACCAATAGACTATCGCCTATCCATCAATTACATGAAAGCCTTACGGCTGTTCTTTACAAGGGAATATGGGGCGGATTTCAGCTTTGGTGTTATCTATCGAGCTAACCCAGACTTTTCCTACTTTTCTCTCACCCCAGCAGTCCTGAGAAAACTAAAACTGAAATTCGTCATCGTCTTTAACCATATACTGCCAAAGTTTAGCATTTGCCTTTCAGGACAGAATAAAGCTATACGCAAAACCTATTGGGACATCTTCAGCGGAAGTAATTGGAAAAAGTATCCCGTGGTTCAATCCATTGAAAAGAGTCTTTCCATTATTGATCACACCATAGTTGAATCCCCTGACCTCCAAAATCCTGAGGCATTGACAAGGCAAATTGAAACGGAGGCATTGAAATTTATAACTGACATTATTGAAGTTCTGGAATGATTACCACGAACTCACCCCTAGGCTTAATTGCATGCCGACCGTTGCCCCCAAAACCTAGATCCAGCTTTCATATCGGTGAGGCATTATTGCACAAAAAATCAATAAGGAACTTCGGATGCCAAAGATGAGGGAAAGCCAGGGCATACCGGAAGTGGCGAAAAGAAAAAACGCTGATAAGGATGATCTTCGAGGAAGATACATCCGCACTAAAGCCAAAGAAACCGCAGATCATTATCCTGTTGACCAATCGCCCGCAAAAAGCCTTGCCGGTTAATTGTCATTTATCTAGAATTACTTATCTTCCAAATCAATTGAAAATACCTTTGACCCTTAAGTTGATTTAATGTCTGTAAATTGGGAGAGAATTGCTAGAGATTTTGATCGTAGTCGTTGTATTGTCCTTTTAGGTCCTAGCTTAGCTAAATTGCCTATTGAGGGAAAGTGGGTGCCCGTTGAAGAATTGTTAGCGACTCAAATCACGACCATCTTGGATCAATACCAAAAGGAGTACGATGAAGAATCGAAAAGTAACCTTCCGTATATAGCTTACGAATTTCTACAAATAGAAAAAACAGATTCACTTGATTTAGTCGACCTAGTCGAAGACTTTTATAAAGAACACGAGCATAAAGATATTCCGGAAGAATATAAGCGTTTGGCTAAACTCCCCATCAAACTCGTGATTAATACGACCCCTGATGACTTCATGGAAAAAGCCTTCAAGTTAGCAGATAAAAGGCCCATTGTTCGTTGGTACAATTACAAAGGGCGAGATAAACCTGATAGCCGTTCAGATCATGACATCTTTGAAGGAAGTGTCGACCGGCCGGTGGTGTACAATTTATTTGGGTCCAAGGACGAGCCCATGTCAATGGTTTTGACGGAACGTCATCAATTAAGTCTTATCAGAAACTTAGTACAAGATAACCCACCGGTCCCATACAGTATTCTTAGCCAGTTTGACAGGGACAAGAGCTATCTTTTTCTAGGATTTGATGTAGAAAACTGGCAATATCGCCTCATATTGGATATCTTTAATTTAGAAAAAGGTAACAGAACGTTATCTCCAAGGATAAATGGTAAAAGGCCTTCGAATATTATTAGAGCTTTTTACGAGGATTTATTCCAGTTTTCCTTTTTAGAATTTGAAGTGGAAGAATTTATTCAGCTACTTAGTCAGAAGCTTTCCGGCAATAAGGCCAATAAGATCAGCAACATTTATTTATCCTTTGACCAACAAGATATACAAGAACTGCATGAACTTCATCAGGCCTTTAGTGCTATGGAAAAGCGGCGAGAGGTCAGGGTATGGCATCGAGACCTTCTCCCGCCAGGAGAAAGCTGGGAAAAGGTAACCACTGAAGTAGACACAGCAGATATTGTGCTGCTATTAGTAAGCTCCAATTTTATATCGTCTAAGGACCCAGTTGTCAAAGAGGAGTTAGAGCAAATACTACAAAACAAGGAAAAGGAAAATAATGTGAAGCTTATACCGGTTCTTATACGTGCTTGTGATTGGTCCAGCTATCCAGGGTTTCAACTCCTGGATCCACTTCCTACTAATCAAAAGCCTGTTTATGACAAACATTGGACGACAAAAGACGAAGCTTATCTCCATATTGTCGAAGAAGTCAGAAAAATCATGAGAGAATGAATGCTGCCAAAAGAGACCGTTATCCAGGAATGAAAGCTTTTGACGTGAGCGAGAACCATATTTTTTTTGGTCGCGACTATGAGGTCAATGAGTTGATTGCCCAAGTAAAGGCCAATAAATTAGTGGTACTTTTTGCTAAATCCGGCATAGGTAAAAGTTCCTTGATCAATGCAGGTTTAACCCCCAAGTTCCAGGATGGAATTTACAAACTCATTAGGGTGAGACTACAAAATCAGAAAATATCTCCAACGGAAAATCTCAAAAATGAATTAGAACCCTACTTTAAAGAAGAGAAGGTACCTGCTTATGCCAAGCAAGAGATGCGGCAATTAGGACTCTGGGAATACATCAAGGCCTGTACTTTTGATCCGCAGAGTAATCTTAAAGAAAAGGATGAGGGAGAGGGTGATAAGAAGAAGGACAAAATTCCAATTATCATATTTGATCAGTTTGAAGAATTCTTCAATCATTCTACTGAAAACCAAGATCAACTGATCCGAGCTTTATCAGATTTGGTGAGCGAACGCCTCCCGCATCGCATCCGGCAATCTCTTCGTAGTATCCCAATTCCACAGCGAAAAGCAGAAGATTTAAACTGGCACTCTCCGATTGAAATTAAGATACTTTTCGCCATCCGTTCAGATCAATTAGATCGCCTTGACAACCTCAAAGAACGTATCCCCTCCATCCTCAGTAGCCGCTTCCAATTAAGACCCCTAAGTAGACAGCAAGCGAAAAGAGCCATTATCGAACCCGCAAAAATTGAAGATGCTCAATTTAGGACAGCTCCCTTTGATTATACCCCCCAAGCACTGGAAGATTTGTTGAATCAACTAAGTGATAAAAACGGTGAAATTGCCTCTTTTTCACTGCAATTGGTCTGTCAACACATCGAAAGAAGTATCCGCCAAAGGCAATGGAAAAACTAGTCGTAACCGAAGCATTTTATGGCGGAGAATCAGGCATTGAAGCGATTCTCAATAATTACTACGAAGACGCCATACAAGAACTTTCATCTGATGATGATCAAATGAAAGCCAGAAAATTTATTGAAGAGGTACTGGTACAAGAAGGAAGAAGAGTTGGAATACCTGCAGGTCTGGAAAGTACAAAGCATAATATTCAACCGGATTTACTACAGACCTTATTAGACCGACGTCTTATTCGCGCTGAAATCACTCACCTAGGGAAAAGCTACGAAGTTAGTCATGATGTGATGGTTAAAGCCATCCAAACTTCCCATGAAAAAAGATTGCTGCGGGAGGAGAAAGCAAAGCGATTAGCAGAGCGACGAAAGTATCGCAAACGTATCATAAGGTTAATACTGTTTGCCATCGTTCAATTAGCTCTGATTAGTGTCCTGCTTTTTCTTTTGTTTAGCCTGCAAAACAAGAGTGAAGAGCTCAACCAAGCTAATAGCAGGCTTGAAGAAACAAACCAGGAGTTGGCTGAAGTCAACAACAATTTGCAAGGCCTAATTGATAAAAACTTAAATAATACACGAAAGAATTACGAGGAATACCTGAAAGCAGGTCAAAATTTCATGGAAGTGGAGGACAATAAGGAAGCCATCAGGCAATTCAATAATGCTATACAAGAAATTACTAACTTCTCTAATAACTTTAATCAGTCACTTGCCGATTCTATCGATCAGGGGGGAGCAACAGCAGATTCTCTTCTCAGTATAGCAAGCAATAAGGCTACGGCCCAAGATGCAGAAGACGTCAAATTAGAACAACTTATTAATGAAGCCAGGGCTTATGAAGAAAAAGGAGGACTACGTCTACTAGAAGCCAGATTAAAATACCAAGAAGCACTCCAACAGAATCCAGGTTCGTCAATTTCCAGGATTGGTTTACAGAGGGTGAATAGAGACCTTGAGTCCTTATTCCAGGTATATATATCTAATGGAGATCGCTTTTTCCGCATTAATAATCGGGATGCCAAAATTGAGGCGTTAGCTCAATATCGGAATGCCTTAAAAATAAAACCGAATGATTCCGATATTCAAGAAAAGATCAAAAACTGTGAAGCATTCTTAGACCAGTAAACAACGATCTTTAACCATCGGTAAAGACCTACGCCTTTCTATCTAAATCTCATTTTCTCCTTCAATTCTTCATTTGTTCATAGGCCAATTCAGGGATGGGACAAATAGATACGCTATTTTGGACTACCGAGAGAATATATTGACCATCTAATGTAAAGTGTGCTGGTACTACCCAATCTATCGGACTAAGTTTAATTGTCATCAATTGATTTCCTGCTAGATTCCAGAGTTTTGAAACGCCTTCGGCTCCGGTAGAAAGTAATAGGTTTTTATCTATGGAATAATCTAGTTCAACAATAATTTCCTCTTGAGCACGGAAATTATCTTTGAATTTGCCATCTAAACCCCATATCCATACATCCCCTTTCACAGTTCCAATTATAATTAGCTCCTTCGATGGAACAAGTGTATAGGTCGTGATTTGATCCGGATGTGATAAGATAATAGGGTTCTCATTAGGTCCCGTGAGATCCCAAATCCTAATCGTTTTATCTAGTGCATAGGTTAATATTTTCTTCCCACCTTCTAGAAAGATCGCCTCTCTAACAATCCCCTCATGCGGGAAAGTAGAAATGAGTCCCCCGTCCTTGTCCCAAAGTTTCGCAGAATAATCAGCGGAAGCCGTTAAAATGTGTTCACCATCTGGGGAAAAAGCGGCAGAATGAATATAGTTGGTATGCCCTGTAATAGTAGTGATGTTCTTCCCTTGAAAGTCCCAAAGCTTAACCGTACCATCTACTGATCTGGTAAGAATGATTTCTTCTACCGGAGAAAATGCGCCTTCATACACGTTTCCTTGATGGCCGTCCAGCGTAGCTAGCAATTCCAAATTATCCGACCACAACATAGCTTTATCATCGCGAGAACAGCTTAAGAAGTAGTTGCCATTTGGAGCAGACGCCAGGTAAAGAACGGGACTGTCATGCCCTAAAGTGTCTATCGTAGTAGGTGCTGAATCATCTTGTAGCAGAATACCCTTTAGGTTCTCAAAGGCTAGGAGCAGTTTTTTATTAGGATCAAAAATCGTTGCAGCTGTCAGGTGATTATTTTGTTCAATCGCCAGTTTGACTTGCTTTTGATGCCCAAGTTGTAAGTTCAATAGTGAAAAAAAAATGTCCCTAAAAGTGAAGCTCAGCCATATTTCCTGGCGCCCTCTAGAGAATTGAAGCATTGAGGTGATTTCATGATCAAATGAATAAATTCGCTCTGTTAATGCACCTTGTACTGCCTCTCCAAAGGCCAATTCGATTTGAGGGTGGTCTTCTATGACTCCAAATGAATCCAGTTTCTCCAATTCCTGTTTCGCCTGAAAACCTAGTTCCAAGGCTCGTTGATATTGATTCGCGGCTAAACTATTTCGGCTTTGTATACCTAGATTATTGGCTGCTGCAATAATGCTTCGGGCTTCTTTTTCACGAATTATTATTAGTATCCTCAACGAATCCGCTTCATTCATTCTTTTAAGCGCTAAAGCAGCCTCTCCATCTTGTAAATTCAAGACTTCTGCCAATTCTCTGGCAAGATCAAAATAGGATTTGGCCTTGACGTACTCCTTTCTTAGAACAAGGCTATCTCCGATTGACATATACCGCTCATATGTAACATTTTGACTAAAAAGGAAGACAGGAAAAGTAAGCCATATTATTCCAAGTCGTAGCGCCCTTATCATTCTAAATTTGTTTAAGATTAGAAAGAAAACTGGAGATTAAGCGACACATCACTTATCCCATTTGAATCCAGTGGTAGCGTGGTTACCTTCAGCTTGCAGTACTTTCTGTAAAGATTCAACTTACGTAAATGTTTCTCCAATCGTAAGCCATACCAAATGCCATCCACTGCTAGAACTATGATACCTGCATAGGTATAGTTCCTATGACTTCTTCTTTGGCGATCAAAGTCGGCATATTTATCAATACCCTGTGTCTTTTTTGCACCACCTGCCCATAAAGCTCGATAACGATCATATTCTTTCTTCGCAGTAATTCTTTTGCCTTCACCCAGTCCGAGCAATCCGCCACCAACTAGGCCGGCTATCCAAAAGGGCCATTGCTCCTTTATGCCGAAAGTGGGCTTGCTCGCACAATCTAAGCCCTCGCCATAAAGAGTCTGGCTAATTTGCAACTGATAATTGAAGCCATGATACAAATGCTCCTCTGTTACATCCCACCAGCTAATACTATCTTGTCGGTGAAAGGCATTCCGATCCAACTTCCCTCGCCGGCCTTTCACCTGGTGTGGCAATACGGGAATACGATTTCCTTCCTCATCCAACAGTTGAAATCGAAGATCATAGAAAAATTTAGGTTTCAGCTTCTCCAACTCATAATCGAAAATGAAATCCCCGTCTTGTAAACGAAGCTGACGTATTTGTAGCAAGTCAACCCAGTCTGTACTATATCTTATTGCACTGGAATCAAAATGGGTAGCCAACCACTGCCGATTGTCTTGAACAACACTAAATGGTATTGAAATGGTATCCACTCTCACCACTTCTTGAGCGGGCAAACAATAATAGGCTAAGGATAGTATCAGTATACAAAAAGTAATCCGCATGGTTCTTAGTTTAGGGGGTAGGAGGCGTATATTCCCAGAGATCGGGCAAGACAAAGGTTGAAGGGCCATCACTTCTCAGTCCGCCAAGCACATAGCCCTTCCCATCTAAGGTAAAGCCGATGGCTCCTGTTCTGCCTGAACCTATAAAAGTAGTTCGCCGCGACCAGGGGCTCGCAGGTAGTTTGTCTAAATCAACTTCCCAAAAATCTGTATAAAATTGATCAGGTGTAGGTGCATTGCTCTTCGAACCTGTCCCTATATAGGCCTTCCCTTCTAGTTGAAAAACTAGACTCCCTCCTCGAGGAGCTCCAGGAAAAGGAATTGCATCTAATGCTTCCCAAGAACCGGTTCCCCCATCTGATGTAAATTCCCAAAAATCACTAAAGTCATCGGAAAAACCATTGAATCCTAAGCCTACATAACCTTTCCCAGCATCTGTAAAAGCCACGGCTTTAGTTCGTCCCAAACCTATGGATTCGATGGGGCTCCATTTCTCACCTGCTGACTTAGATGGGTTAAAGCTGTAAAAATCGGCAGTTGGAAAGGGAAAAGTTGGAGTGGTACCACTTCCGGCATAAGCCATTTCATCCAGTACGAAAACTACGGCTTCTGCTCGTTCGCCTCCAGGGAATGGATCTTGTAGCAATGGCTCCCAGCGTCCCATTCCCCCATTTTCTTGTGGATAAAAGGCCCACATATCATCAAAATAGTCTGGGCTACCTGGCACATTCAAAAAGCCCAAACCATAATAAAGTGTATCTGCAATAGCAAAAGCTATAGCATCGGTCCTTGGTGTACCAGGGAAAGGGGTTACTTCTCTGATGTTTCCGGACAAATCCATAGACCAGAGTTTTGTACTCGGATTGGCGAAAGAAGGGCTTCTACTCCCTAATCCAAAATAGGCTTGGTCCCCTATTTCAACACCTATGCCGTTGACAATACCTGGGCTTATAAATGCAGGATCAAGCAACTCCCATCCGTCAACAACTTGAAATTCTTGTAGTTCGCTCAGATAGTCTTTTCCATCCAATCGGAGGTAAGCCCGCACAAAATAAGTATTGTTAAAATTCAGGTCCGTTAAGCGTTCAATAGGGAAGGTTCCCGTGGGAGGGAGCGATCCCGTTATTAGTATTTCTGTAGCAGAACTGAGTGTAGATTCATCAAAGAAAACATCCGCATAATAGTACCCAAATGTATCGGGACTTATATTTAAGACTTCTAAGCCGGAAACAACGGCTTCCAACAAGATTTCATCGTTTTCGATCGATTCCGGGGATTGTAATACAAGTAAGGAAATAGCAGATGATTGTACTAGTTCAACTGTATCCCCTTCTATTCGACGCCCTTCGGGTTCATACACAAAAGCTAGTACTCTGTAATCACAAAACACCTTTAACCCACTTTGTTCGCGGACTAGTATCTCAATCCTAAAATCATCTTCTTGGGGAGTAAATGTTTGGGAACTTACTATAGAATCAAATGGTATCGTACCTCCTTTTTCAAAAAACAAAAAACCATAGGTTAGTAAATTGCTCTCCTCCCCCAACTCAGATACAGTAGCCTCTAATGAAATTTTATCCCCACTTAAAGTCACTCTTGTTTCAGTGATCTCAAAGAATGGTAAAGCCGGATACCTCTCTTTGTCTAGCAGACACCCTGATGCGAGGCACAGCATTCCAATGAGATAGCATACATTTAGGCTATAGACAATGGATCCAGGCTTTCTAGAGAGAACAGCTATGCTATCTTGAAAAAACTGGTCCCCACTTTGCGGCTCCTTTTTTAATTCATTCATAATTAGTTCTTTAGGGTAAGTGGGAAGCTAATTTTCGACTAATATTTCTATATCATTTTGTTCAATAAATAGGCTATCGCAAGTATTACAAGGGCCTGATAGCGAAATACTGCCAGTCCTGGGTAAACTAGGTTGGCTTTGTGCATCTATCCTGATTGGAATGCTTTGAATTCCTGTTCCAGTCAATTGACTCACCAGGATGTTACCGGGGTTTTGAATGAAATGAATCCAAGAATCATTAGAAGTTATCATCCAATTCCCAGCCGTAACTACATCTATGCTTAAGGTATGTTGAGCACCATCTACTGTAGGTAAAAATGGGGGGTTGGTTGTCAAAAAGCAGATACCGAGGTCCGTGAAATTTTGGATCACCGAACGTCCTCCTGAGAAATTAAGTTTAGTATCAGGGCTATAAGTACTAACTAGAAAGTCAGGCTGTACTAAAAAAGTATTCCCAGGGGTGGTACTTGTTAAATCCGTACGATGTATCCTCACAATAAAATCCTTTCCGTTTATGTAGCCACATACGGGAGCAGGAGGTGATCTATAGAATTTGAAGCCCGTCCCGTTTGGCCAAGTTCTCCTATAACCAAAGGATTGCTCTAAACCTTGCGCATCTGGATAAAAGAACTCAAAATCATATTCATAATTACTGGGAGGAGCTTCTAGTTGAGTCCCTGCCAATAGGGTGTTATTCAAATTCCATAGTGCTAAATCATGTATTTGTGAACTATCTAACTCACAATCTTCGACTTCAGCAGGTTCGCAAAATACAGATGCCGTAGTATCTGGTTCACAAGCTAATGAGATTCTATAATTGCTATCACCAGTGGTATTGTTACGATCCAAAATAAGGTAATAGATGCCAGGAGGTAGTGTTTTTTCCATGGTTGGCACAAGCAGTGGATCAATTGAGGGAGTCTCTATATATCCTAGACAATTTTCACCACATTGATATGCATATAAGAAGAGTCCTAAATCGTCAGCCCCCTCTAAAGCAATGATTACTTTTTGATAGCCAAACACTTCAAAGCTAAAAAGTCGATCAGCTCCTTCATAAATTCGATTTCCGGTATAGCAGCCGCTTGAATAATCGTTAGGACAAGTTGTCGAGGTTTCGGCTCCTTTTTCAATGAGTAAAGCACAATTGCGGAAGTTTGAAGGGTCTTCTTCTGTAAGGGTACCTTCAACATATTTTCCACACTCGAGGGGTATTGGCTCTGTTTTACAAGGTCCTGGAGGTCCTGTCATCACTTTATAAGCAGTATTCTTGTTTCCTAAAATGACAAAGAAATAATAGCCTGATGGATCATTTTCGGTCAAAGTGATTTCTCCTTGTTGATTTTGCAGGCTACTGACACAAACTGCATTGCAAAAGGAAGGTACTGCCGCAGTGGAGTCTATAGGAGCAGTGGATCGACATTCACAACGGAAAGCATAAGCTGAAAGCTGAGTGCCGCTATTTTGCAAGGATATGCTAAACTTGGTCTGGTCGTGATTATAAATATAAGTATTAAAGAAGGTGGAAGGCTCTGGATTAAATGGAGTGCTTCCACAATTAAAATTCTCTAAAACACTTGCTGGAAAGCTCGTCGATCGAATACTATCCTGATAGGTTAAACCATTATCGATGAATCGGCCTCCAATTTCACAGACCGAACTTTGCTGGCTTACGGGGGTAGCACAAGAACCAGCTACCCATTCTTGCTTGGTATAACCCGCACAAGTCGCCGCTTTAGGGTTCGGAAAGGATCGCCCATTCACGCAAACGGGGTTAGGCGACTGAGATTTTCGGCAGCGTTCTCTGACACAATCAATTTTGATGTTTTTTAGGTAATAAAAATTGCGCTTAGCTTTAGAGATTAGCTTTGAGTCTGGACCTACAAAGTTAATCCCGCCATAGCAGTCCTTGATCCTTTTCATGATCGCCGTTCCTTCATACCTAGCGATGAGTTTCCCTTCGATCCAATACTCCAACCACTGCTCTTGCCGATTGATAATCTGTACAAACTCCATCATTTTGTCAGAAGTGTAGGTAAACCGAAATTCACCTTTTTGCTGTACATCAATCATCCTTCCTAATCCATCATTTAAAGCCAAATAGAAATTAACTTTAGATCGTTTCCTTTGTTCTAGAAACTTCACAGAAGCGCCACGCCCTCCTTTTACGAGGAATTTCCAGCTAATTCGACAAATTTCCGAATTCAAACATTTGGGCTTGAATAGAAGATCCGTCGAAGTTTTCTCATCATCTTCAATTTTTATTACTGATCCACTAACACCAGGCAATTGATCAACTAGTCCTCCACTCGCATTTAGCCCGAGATCCCATAAGTCAGGACTAACTTTTGAGATACCGTCACCTATCTTAAAATCATCAAGGCTTATGATATTAGTCAGTACCTCCGAATTATTTCCACAACCCGAAAACGTAAGGGCTATAACGAGAATAGATAATAGAAAGGTGGAAGCTGTAGTTTTCATCTGTTCAGTTGAATTAGTCAAAAAACTTGATTTGTATTAATGAAAAAGCTTTTGCCTTATACAAGATTATTTAATGCTATGACAACCTGTAAGGGATACTTTTTATGAAGAGGCGCTAAGCAACTACTAAAACTAGGAGAGTAAGCGAAGAAATTCACTTCCAAGTTCCAAGAGATTTACCCATATCCAGTCTTAGACTATAAAGGATCAGATTTGACATTAACAAATAATACAAAAACAATTGTAAGCAGTGCTATTTCCTGTAGCCTATAAATTTAATTATTTCTCGACTAATATACAATCTAATTGACTTTTATTTAAATTCTAAATAAGGCTAAACCTACACTTTCGCTCCTTTAGCTTATGTTTAGTGATCGCTTTTGTAGGAGGAAAATGTCATTTTTTTGATTATACTAGGCGCTTTTAGCGGCCATATCCGAAGGATACGGCCAAAGAAAACAACTAAGTATCAGCAAAAAGGGGCGATTTTCTAACCAAAGTGTGATGGTCAAACATGTAATTAGCTACTTTGCTTCTAAAAACTCAACTGGGAGTCTTGCCTAATAAGCAGGTTCAATTGTCAGTTATAAAGCAAACGCAATACCCTATAACCTGTCACAGCCTACTATGTTCTTTTTTTTTTGAAGTACATATCTAAGGTAGGGTTTGTAACTGTGGGAATTACTTCAGGATTAGTTTTCGTAGATGTGTTACAATATCAACAAAGGCACTATCTCTATTATCCCAATCCTCGATAGGTTTTCCATTAGAAGGGAGAGGGCGCAATGTTTCCAAAAATGTACCTTGCAATTCCGCCGGAGCAAGTAAAATTGGAATAATTTTCTTTCTCCGTGCCTTCGCCTTTATCGCCCATTCTTCATATATACTGAAGATGAACCGGTAGGAAATAATTGCCAAAATGTAGTCAGCTCTATCCAATTCTGCATTTCTTTCCTTCTCAGCATTCCCTACCGAAAACTCATGCATATCATATAGGTTAATTTGGCCTTTGAGTATCATGGTATGCATATGCATCTTAAGGGCTTGTACACTCTTTTGATCAGCAGGGTCATACATGAGGAAGAATCGCTTAGGGCCATCCTTATCCTGAACTATTGGAGGATTCTCAGCTGATCGCCCTGTTTCTTCAGCTAGTAGTCTCAAATAGAAACCAGTGCCTAGTAATTGAGTAGCCTGTTCGGTTAAGTGGTCGTATTCCTCTGGAGAAGCTTTCTGTTGAAGGGCAATCGGCTCCCACTGATCATTGAGGATTAATTGTCCCGGCAAAATGGGGTTAAAAGCTAATGGATAGAAAAACCCGCCGTCCCCGTCTTCACCAAGGATTTTACTTGCTATAAGCCACACTCCCGGGCTTTCTTGATTATCCGTGCTAATAAGATAGATAATCTCTTCTGTACGAAAGGCATAGCTTGTATTAATGGGAAACCCTATCTTAGTATTTACGCCTCCTCGAGGATATGTAATACCAACTCTTGTAAAACCTTGCTTCGTGACTAGAACTGAATCTGTAGGACTCAGCCTATATTGTTTTTCAATGACAGGCTGGTCCAGTCCATTCGAGACATGACTCCATGCAACAATGGCCCCATCCACAGCCTGAACATCAGGAAGTAAATTAGAATTCACATAAATATGCGGGCCTTCAAGTAGAAAACCATACCCCCTTTGGCCGCTGGCATTCTGCACTTGACAGAGGTTGTTAGCCGTACGCAATGCCTTATGTAGGAAATCAATTTTCTGTAGTCGATCTTCTTTTCCTCTCCTGCCCGCCTCTAGCAGCTCCAATATAGATTTATGCGGTTGCAGAATTTTGGCAAATTGACTAAAATCATTGCCCTCATTAGCAGCATCAGAGATTCGTTTTAAGATATCCAACAAAGACTTTATTATCTTGTTCCTGTATCTACTATACTCATCAAAAGAAATTATATTGGAATTATACTCTCTGTTGATTCTTTGAAGTGTAGTCTTAATTGATACAAAATCAAGCAATAGATCAGGAGAAACCGTTTGCAAAAGTTTCTTCGTCAAGTCTATTGCCTCCTCTATATCATCATCCTCAACTAATATTATCACAACATCAACTAGACTTGATATTTCACCTAAATAAAGTTGATAAACTGTCTTCATAATCACAATCTATCAAAATTCTGAATACCAAGTATAACAGATACGCCATTGATATTAACTTAAATGCTTCCAGTCTTAGATAACAACAACAAACCCGCCTCTTTTCAGGAGAATTGAGAAGTCCCATTGATCCAAAACAATCTTTAGTTGGGTAGGCGATTCGCCACTATGCCTGGCAGGATGGCTTCAGATAAGCAGATCACATAACAACAAGGTCTTTGATATCCTTCATTACCATGATCTATATGAGCGTAGGCACAATCCGCTAGGTAATTACTGCCACCAGGCTCTATACAACGCCCCCTGCTCTTACAGATGAAGGAGCCCCATAGGTTTGGGCATAGGCAATGGCCCCGATTAACTCAAACTGGTCCATCAATGCATTTACTTCAATTCCTTCAAGAGCGTCTCAGCGGCAAGTTTACCCAGTGCGTTGGAAGCTAGTGGACTTGCCCCTGTAATTAATTTTCGATCTAAGCAGACCGTATCGTCAGATTTAGTATTCACAATTTTTGCTCCTAAATGCTTTAGTTTTTCACTTAAGCCCCAAGGCATATGACCTGGCAAGTAGCCAATCAATGGTGTTTGTTTATCCACAGCATCAGGAAATACAGCCATTTTATATCCTTTGTAAAGGAATGACTTGTTATCTAAAGTGGTAGCTAAAAGCGAACCTGGACCATGACAAAGCGTGATCGTAAACAAGTTGTTTTCATGTGCCCAGTTCAAGATTTTCCCAACATTTCTATCTTCAGGAATACCCAACATAGCTCCATGTCCTCCGGGTACAAATACGGCTCCATAAGAGGTAGCATCACTGAATGAACTATCAATAAAATCTTGCAATTTCTTAGGTTTCTCAAAGCGAGCCTGGTATTCCTGGTAGATAGATTGGACATGCTCGTCTTTATTTGGGAAAGCCCACATTTCGAAAATGACCGGTTTCCCCGTAAGGGTAGCAATTTCGAAATCAAAACCCGCATTTCTTAGATGCAGCATGGGCAAAAGGGATTCTACTGGATGATTCCCCGTAGAAAACTTTTTACCATTCCGCATAGTCATGTTTTTCTCTTCTGTGAAGATCGCCAGAATCTTCGATCGCGGTCCTTGATATTTGTTATAAGAAATGTTTTCAAAATCAGTTGTGGTCGAAGTCGCCAGCTTTAAAGCAAGTCTTGAAGGACTATAAGATCCATCAGCTTCCAATTTAGGAGCAATCCCCAATAATTTCTTCAACATAATTATATTCTTTTACTTCTTGATCAATTTCCAATAGCCAAACCTGTCTAGCGCCAGATAGACTCAAACAGCTTCAGACGAAGAGGGTCTTAACTTATCTTGATAACAATTTTGCCTTTAGCTCTTCCCGTGGCAAGATGTTCGAAGGCTTCGATACTCTCAGAGAAGGAATAAGTTTTATCAATGATGGGTTTGATTTTATCATCTTCTATTAGCGATTTGATCTCAGCTAGATGAGAACCATTCGGATGCATGAAAACAAATGCATAAGATGCCCCCTGATCGCTAATGCGCTTGGCTAAGGTTTCTGGTAATTTGTAGTCCATCATCCCAAACATCCTAGCACTATTTTCATCAATAGGGCCAGCTACACTAACAACTTTCCCACCTGATTTAATCACCTCAAAAGCTTCTAGCGTATAGTTTTTTCCAAGTGTATCAAACACAATATCAGCGTCTCTTACAATGGTTTTATAATCCTCTGTTTTATAATCAATGACTCGATCAGCCCCAAGTGCCTTAACCCATTTTACATTGCTTGTACTGGTAGTCGTGTAGACGTAAGCTCCCTTTGCCTTTGCATATTGAATAGCAAAACTGCCGACACCACCGGAACCTGCATGAATCAGCACCTTGTCGTTTTCTTTTATACCTACCTGTTCCAAAGATTGTAAAGCCGTAAGTCCCGCCAATGGTATACTTGCAGCTTCTTCGAAAGAAATATTGCCAGGTTTTTTTGATACTGCCATATGATTTACGGCAACATATTCCGCTATTGTCCCCATTTGTTCTTGAGGAACTCTGGAATAAACCAAGTCTCCGATTTCAAAGTGAGATACATCATCTCCCTTTTCCACCACCACTCCACTAAGATCGTAGGCAAGGGTACTAGGGAATGGGATGGGAATCAAGCCTTGCAGATTTCCTAGGATAATACTCTTATCTATTGGATTAATAGCGGCAGCTTTGACTTTAATTAGTACATCTTTTGCCTGTACGGTAGGCTTGCTTAGTTCATTGAAGGCCAAACTATCTCTAATCTCGCCGTATTTTACTATCTGTAGTGCTTTCACTTTTGTATGTCTTAAATGGTAATTAATGACTCAATACAAAAGTATGGCAAGCGTTTTGAAGAAAAATTGATCTATGGTAAGAAACTATTTTCTTGCTCTTTCAACTCTAATACGGCTCAAGCTTTCTTGCGTGATACCTAAATAGGATGCGATATGATAATTTCGCGTGAATTGCTCAATATCAGGGTACTGCTTCAAAAACAAATCATATCTCTCCGAAGCAGTCAGCTGTAGTTGATTTAAAATCCTCTGATGCAAACTAACTACATGACGCTCCAGGAGGTTTCGCTGAAAAGGTTCGTATTCTGGGAATAAAGTAAATATGCCGTTGAGTTTTTTAGCATCAAACTCTACGACACTTGATTCTTTCAAACATTCCACCGTTAGCGTTGCGGATTCTTTATTGTGAATGGCAATGTAGTCACTTATCCACCAATTCTCTATGCCAAATTGCAAGGTATGTTCCTTACCATTTCTATCCGTACAGTATGATCTAAGGCAACCACCAGTAACAAAATATATTTTGTTGACACGTTGTCCTTCTCGGATCAGGACAGATCCTTTCGCGTAGGTCTTTTGTGTTGAAATAGAAAAAAGATATTCTTCTGCTTCTCTGCTTAAATTGAGGGTACTCTTTATTTTTTTGATTAGTTCTTCCAATCCTTTCTTATTTAGTTCTTAGACAAAGAACTGACTCAAACTGATTTAACTGGACAGCGACCAAGCCTCAACAATTGCCGGGGTAAATTTTCTGGGCTTTAACTTTTTTCTGGCTGGCTCAAAAAGGGATTCGCCAGTAAATCCAGGACCTTGGTCTCGCTGGCAGTCAATTAGCTTAAATCAGTTCAAAACCCTTTGCTGTAAATGATTCCTAAAAGCTTCGGTACTTCGAAGATAACAGCAAATTCGCCTCCTTTTCCGAAAAAAGAGAAGTCGCATTGTTCCAATGCAGTGTCTTGTTAGGGAAACGATTAGCTACTACGCCCAACAAGATGGCTTCAGACAATCGAGCGGCATAAGAAAATGGTGCACTACACTCATCTTTCCCCAAGCAGGCATCTACAAACTGATGATAGTGGTTGTTCTTATCTAATTCAGGAAAATCTATCTTTTCATATTGACTATTGACGATCAGCTTCGGATAGTCGATGTGTGGTAGTAGCAGCCGTCCCTTTTCACCAATGAACATAGCACCTTGTCCAGGCAATTTGTCACCATTAGGCATGCGCAAATCCTTGTGGGTTTTCGGAGCTCCTGGGCCATCGTACCAAACCCACTTCAGTTTCTTCGTGGTATACTCAGTACCCGGGAATTTGTAGGTAACAATGTTGTTCTCCGGATGCCCAAACCCATTGGGTTTTCTGCACTTTGTCTTAATTGTCTTGGGAACATCTAATGCCAAGGCCGTATAGGGCGTATCAAAGATATGAACGCCCATGTCTCCTAGCGTGCCACAGCCATAATCCAGGAGCTTCCGCCAATTTCCGGGATGGTAAACCTTTTCCTTATAAGCTCTTTCTGGCGATGTACCCAGCCAAAGATTCCAATCCAGATGTTTAGGAACAGGATCACTACCGACTGGTGCTGGGCCATTATACCCCCAGTTTTTATTGGACCAAGCCCTTACCGTCTTCACCTTCCCAATTATGCCGGACTGAATCAACTTAACCGTGCCGCGATACTGATTCCAGGAGTGAATCTGGATTCCCATCTGCGTCACCAACTTCTTGTCAGCAGCCAATTTTCGCATGGCTCTAGCTTCTGATACATGGTGAGTCAATGGTTTCTGGCAATAGACGGGTTTGCCTAGTTCCATAGCGCGGACGGAAGCAGGGGCATGGGTATGATCCGGCGTAGAAACGATCACCGCATCTATCTCACTCCCCATTTCATCAAAGAGCTTCCTATAATCCGTATATGTTTTCGCTCCTGGGTGCTTTTTCTTAGCTGCGGCCAGGTTTTTGGCATCTACGTCACATAAGGCTGTTACCCTTACTAGTTCATGAGCCGCAATGGATTTTAAATCTGCGTTCCCCATTCCACCTACTCCGATATGTGCGGTTCTTAAGTGGGTCTTTTTAGTAAATGCCCATACAGAGGAGGGTAAAAAGGTAACGGTCGAAGCTATAACAGCTGACTTTTTCAGGAAATCTCTTTTTTTCATGAAGGACTTGCTTAAAGTGGTTGATTTAGAAGCTAACAAAATTAAAAGTACATATTTGCTGCTTAGGGCTGGTTATGTAGGCGCAAAAAAACGAGCTGATCGACGAACTTCAAAACAACTGTCAAATCATTGTGGTAGACGAACAAGTCGTCCTGGCCGAATTTGGGAAATACATGAAGATGATTCCCTTGGTACCGGACGGCCTGATCCGAGTCTTTCGAAACGACTATGACCTGGACAGAGAAATTCTCCTCTACAATATCCCGAAAGGACAAACCTGTATGATGTCATTGGTGGCTAGTTTTGCCCAAATGAAAAGCCAGGTGCATGCTAATACGGAAAGAAAATCTGAGTTATTACTGATTTCTACTTCGAAGGTGAGAGAATGGCAGATCAAATATTCCAAATGGAATCAATTCATCATTAACACCTTTCTGGGGCGATATATAGAATTGCTAAACACCATCAATGATCTTAGTTTCAAGCAGATTGATAAGAGAGTATATAATTACCTCATCCAGTATCGTCACCAATACGGTGAAAACCGGGTGAAACTCACGCACCAGAAATTGGCCAATGAGCTCGGAACAACTCGAGTAGTAATTTCAAGAATATTAAAAGAGCTCGAGAAGCAAGGCCAAATCAAATTGATGAGAGGAGAGATTGAATTGAAAGAGGAGCTCTCCTAATAGTTGGGTGGCGGTACCACTACGGAACTTAATTTCTGTAACAGGCCTCTCTTAATCAAACCCTAGGGGTTACTCTATCTTTTCTGATCTGATCACCCTCCGATTATATCTATAGTCACATGAAATTTTTGATCACCCAGCACTACACTCTTACACTGATTACCATTCTGAACATTATTATCGTTGATCGCTAAGAATAATCGAAACGGTTCTCCCACTCTGTTATTAATATAACCTTCTTGACCTATAAAGAAGGTTTCATACGAGTAACCGCCGCTCTTCTTCTTTCTTCTTTTATGGCCTAGCAAACTGTAGATACGCTCCCCTGGTGCAGGGAAATCATTATAATATTTATTCAACCATTGTACCCAACTATTAGGCCCATGCATTTATGTACTGTATGCACCTACTTAGCCGTAATATTACCCATGGAGTACTCAGTACGACTATTTCAGGCCTATTGATCCTCCTCATCCTTCTGATTCAATTGCGAAGCAGCTTGCTGCTGTATCTTATTGATCAGCGCAAAAACTTTGTTGAAGGGTTGATTGCCTAAGGCGTCTAAGATCTGATTGGCTTCTTCCACAGTTAGTACTAACTTAATTTCCCTTTTGATTTGCATGCTTTGTGTTTTTATCAAGAATTATCATAACAGCAGGAATTCTGCCAACAGACCCAAGTTACGGGTATCTACCTGTACTTTCCTCCACATTTTGATGTGGGAAATGCATCTCTCCACATCCCATTTTTCCTTTTTTTGGGAGTCAACGCTTGAAATCCACAGTCCATCAAATTCCCTTGCCGCATATTCTTTTTATAAAAAAAATCATATTTTATTAAAAATCAATCACTTACTACTCAATTCGACCCAAAAAATATTTATAAAAACACTTTTTTGTATTTGCCTACGCTCACAATTCCCCCCATCTTGCCAATGCATACCAATTAAGCCTAGTCAGCAGTCTCGACGGCCTGCTGACAGCACAGTAGAACAAGAGGCTATCCTTTTACATGTCCCCCCTATCGGAGTACGTTTGAGCAATACTTAGCGTGAAACGAAAACGTACTCCACGTTTACTTTTCGCAGACCTATTTTCAATCTATTTAACCCCAAATTATTGACAGTCAGCTAAATAAACCCTTGTCGGTCAAGCGAATCATTCAAGAAACTCCCCCCTTGATCATTATTAAACCATGAACAAATGCTTTTTAACTCGCTTGAGTTTGGATTGTTTTTACCTATTGTTTTCTGCCTGTATTGGTTAGTTACGAAAGGAGACATTCGCAGACAGAATTGGATTTTGCTACTAGCCAGTTATTTCTTCTATGGATGGTGGGACTGGCGTTTTCTTTCTCTAATTGCTATCAGCTCAATAGTGGATTATTTTGTAGGCCTGTATATGGGGAGAGAAGAAAACCCTGCTATGCGAAAGCGGCTTCTTTGGGTCAGTATTGGGGTAAACTTAGGTTTTCTAGGCTTCTTCAAGTACTACAATTTTTTCGCAGATAGTTTTGCAGATGCCTTTTCTTTTCTAGGCCATAGTTTCTCTCCTACCTCACTCCACGTCGTATTGCCAGTAGGTATCAGTTTCTATACCTTCCAAACCATGAGTTACACCATAGATATCTATCGGAAAAAGCTAGTGCCGACCGAAGATATGTTAGGTTTCTTTGCCTTTGTAAGTTTTTTCCCGCAATTGGTGGCTGGTCCTATAGAACGCGCGGCCAATCTGCTACCCCAATTTTCACGGCAACGAACCTTCAGTTATGAACAAGTCTCATCCGGACTGAAATTGATGCTCTGGGGGTTATTCATGAAGGTAGTAGTCGCTGATCGAGTGGGCATCTATGTAGATACGATCTACAACAATGCAGACATGCACAATGGGTTATCTTTCACTGTTGCTACGATCTTCTTTTCATTTCAGATCTACTGCGATTTTGCAGGTTATTCTCTCATGGCTATTGGCTGCGCTCAGCTATTTGATTTCAAATTAATGGAGAATTTCCGGCGGCCTTATTTTGCCGGTACTTTTAAAGAATTCTGGAGTCGCTGGCACATTTCCTTGTCGACTTGGTTTAAAGACTATGTCTATATCCCTCTGGGTGGCAATCGAGTAAGTCCGATGCGACAAAACTTCAACCTATTCCTCACCTTCGTGATCAGTGGCTTCTGGCATGGAGCCAATTGGACGTTCGTGATCTGGGGTGCCATTCACGGTCTGTATCAGATCATTGAGAAGAATATTTTTAAGGTCAAACGCGATTTCAAGCCCAGGTTTTATCATATTATTTTCATCTACGCTTTGACCTGCCTCGCCTGGATATTTTTTCGGGCAACTAGTTTGAGTGACGCCAGCACTATTTTCGTACAAATATTCACCGATTTTGGAACACATTTACATATTGGAGATCTTGGTATATTCTTGTATGCTTTAATGGGACTTTCGGTTTTGTTCGTTCATGATCTCGCACAAGAATATTTCCCGAAGATCAACCTCTTACACCACCATCAGTTTGCTATTCGTATCGCATCCATCCTCTTTTTGATGATCTACATCATCTCCTTTGGGGTATTCGATGGTTCACAGTTCATTTACTTTCAATTTTAACCCCCTAGAACAGTTTATTCACTATGAAAAAGCTATTTGCTCGATTACTACTAATTGCCATTCTATTTGTATCCTTCGACCTCGTCTTTGGCCAAATCTTTGGATACATCAGAGATCATTCGCCAGATGGCCGGTATTATAAGGCCAAGTACACCTTAGATGAGGCGAAAGAAGATATCATCATTATCGGAAGTTCTAGGGGAGAGCGGGATTATGTTCCTTACCTGTTGGAGGAGGCTTTCAATTTAAGTTGTTGGAATGCTAGCCGAGGTGGTCAGGGGCTACCCTATTTTCGGGCTGTTGAAGAAGGGATTGTCCAAAGGTACAGTCCAAAACTGGTGATCGTCAATCTGGAAGCCGACATCTTAGAACACCCACCCTTTTATCAAGAAATGGGTTTCCTACGAGCCTTCTATAAAAATCATTCCGGTATACAAGCTGTAGTGGAAAAGATCAGTCAAAACGAAAAATGGAAGTTAAAATCCAATCTCTACGCTTTCAATTCCAGTTTCTACTATCTACTGCGGCCCTATGTATTCCACGGCCTAGATGGAAAAAATAGCGATAAAGGCTGGAAACCAAGTTATGGCATTTGGGAAGATCCAGGTTTTCCTTTTGAGGTGGTCAATGACCGCAAACCCTTGAACAAGGAATCTGTATTTGAATTTGAGACAATGGTAGAGCATTTCAGTGATCAAAATATACAGTTGGTATTCTCCATTGCGCCAAACTATGGCGAAAAGACCATTATGACATCTAGTCTTCGCTATATTCAGGAGGTAGCAAAGGACAATGATATTCCCGTATTCAATTTTTCGGCAGATACCACTTTCATCACACACGCTGAAGATTTCATTGATATCGAACATCTCAATGTGGACGGTGCCAAGTTATTTACTACAAAACTCATTGATAGCCTGCAACAACGGTTGCCAGAATTGAATCATCAGTTGTCTAGTAATATACAATCTGCCCAGTAGTAAATGCCTCTGACTCCCGATCCTAGTTCCAAAAACGCTTAATTTGGAACTAGGAAATTTCCATACCTAAGTTCTCCTCCAATTCCCATCCCATCAGATTTTACTTCCATATACCATATCTAGTCCTAAGTACCCCAAAAACTTGCATTGGTCGAAAATCAACTCCTTTTAGCAATCAAAGCGCTTTGAACTTCCTAATTTTAGCGTCAAAGAAGATCACTCTGATATAATGAATATTTCAATCCAAGATCTAAACAAGGTATATCCTAACGGAAATCATGCACTCAAAGATGTCAATATTGAAATCAACGAAGGCATGTTTGGACTACTCGGCCCTAATGGGGCTGGTAAGTCTAGCTTGATGCGGATTTTGGTCACTTTGATGAAGCCCAGCAGTGGTCGCGTTTTGGTCAATGGTAAAGACACGGCCAAAAACCGAGACTATGTACGAAGCATGTTAGGGTATCTTCCTCAGGATTTTAGTTTCTTCTCCAACCTGAAGACTTATGAATTCCTGGATTACGCAGCTAGATTGTCGGGGATGAGCAGTGGAAAGCAACGCCGGCAAGCCGTAGATAAGATGCTAGAAGAAGTTGCCCTATTTGATGTGCGTAATCGTAAGGCAGGCAAACTCTCCGGAGGAATGAAGCGAAGACTGGGCATAGCCCAAGCTCTGATCAATGATCCCAAGATCGTGATTGTAGATGAACCTACCACGGGTTTGGATCCAGAAGAGAGAATTCGATTTAGAAATCTATTGGCACGTATAAGTTCACAAGATGTGATCATTATTCTGTCTACACATATCGTAGCTGATATTTCCAGCACTTGCGAACACATGGCATTACTAAACCGGGGCCAAGTAGCGTTTACGGGATCTCCGGAAGAAATCATCCGACAAGCTGAAGGCCATGTGTGGTCACTTTATGTAGACGAGAAGGAATACGTAGAAGTCAATCAGAAATACCAGGTCATTGCTACAGTCATGCAAAAGGATGGCTGGAAGGTAACAGTGGTGGGAGATGAAGTGTTAGGCTATGATGCCGAACCCGTCAGCCCTAACCTGGAACATGCCTATGTATATTTTGTGGAGCATACGCTCAAAAACAAGATCTTAGTTTAGGGAGGTTTTTTCCATTTTTGGATATCAAATCTAGACCTATTCAAAGATGTAGGTGAGTCGATCATGGGAAAACACCCATGATTTAAGTTCATTCACCAAGAAATGTGTATTTTCCCAAATGGCTATTTACCGGTAAGTCCAATCTTTATCGGAAAATGGCTTCACTCAACCCCTGCGAAATCCAAACGCCACAAAGGGGCCACCAGAATGTGATCGAAAGAAGATCCTTCTGCTGGATTGGCGATAGAATTATCAATTTTGGAAGTGGAATTACATTAGGAAATGTCTCAAAACTAATGAGAACGACCTATGGGCAGCCTGCTATGGCACTCCCCAATTGGTAAACTCAATGTTTTGTAGCCTTGCCTTTTGTACGTATTAGCAGCTATTGTTGTAGCAACAGCCTGCTAGTATTTTGTATATGCAGGTAATTAATAGACTTTATTCTAAAATAATTCTCTGATAATGTTTGTGTTTTGGAGTCACCCTTTTAGCTATAAGCCTTGCTTCCTTTGGGCGCAATTTTTCTAACTAAAACGCTGACCGCAGAAATTGTCAGAGAAGGTTGTAAATTCTTTCAATCAAGTAACAATGGCATCTCCGATTAGGATCATAGCCAAGTACGAACGGAAAATTTTAATGCGAAGTTGGTTCTTCCGAATCTTTTCTGTCTTTTCGTTATTCGTGCTTTTCGTTTTTAATATGGGAGAGATCTCCGAAGTAGGGGATACGGAATGGGTGTATCGTGCGGTACCCTCTACCATGCCCTACGCCAATTTATTTCTCCTGAATCTCGCGCAAGCTATCATTGCTATCTTTCTATCTTCTGAATTCATAAAACGGGATCGAAAGCAAGATACCACGGAGGTGATCTATGTACGTTCCATGAGCAATGGCGCTTACCTATTGGGAAAAACTTGGAGTATTCTCTCTATTTTCCTCATCATCAATGTGGCAGCCCTTAGTCTAGGCTTGATTTTCAATGCCCTGGGGCAAAACACTTACATCGATTGGCAAGCCTATGCCTATTATCCCTTACTGATTTCCCTTCCCAGTTTGCTGTTCCTCATTGGGCTATCGGCTCTTCTTATGTGCCTGATGCGCAATCAAGCCCTGACCTTTGTTCTTTTATTGGGTTTGGTGCTATCCAGTATGATCTACCTTAAGACCAGCTACCACTACCTTTTTGACTGTATGGCCTTTTATCTTCCGATGTTTCATTCCGACATCATCGGTTTTGGACATTGGGAGGATATTTTACGCCTACGAGGCATGTATGCCAGCTTTGGCGTTGGCTTTATTTTTCTTTCGATTTTATTGATCAAGCGGCTTCCCCAATCCCGATTAATGAATACCGTCGCTTTCCTAATCGGCATCTCAGGTGTGGGGTTGGGTTCTTACTTATGCTATCAACACATCAAGGTTTATCAGGCCAATCAGCAAATGCCGAAAGATATTATCGCTTTAAATAACACCTATCTTGGGCAGGCCAGAATTGATGTGGACAGACATGCTATTGATCTGGAACAACAACAAAATGGTTTCTCTGCTGCTTCTCGAATTACAGGGAAGGCCGTGCGAGCAGATGATACCTTTGTTTTTACCTTGAATCCTGGCCTTGAGGTATCAAAAGTGAGCGATAGCCAGGGAGAGCTTTCCTTTGAGCGCAACTTAAACATCCTTTTGATAAAACCGAGATCTCCTTTGGCCACTGACCAGGAAATTAATTGGACCATTGAATATGCAGGTAACATAAATGAAGCCGCCTGTTTTTTAGATGTTTCAGATGAATTGAAGTACGAGAGATATGATCGAATGGTCTGCAATTTGGATCAACGATATGCTTTCACTACCCCTGAATTCCTGTTACTGACGCCAGAATCCCAATGGTATCCACAATCAGGAGTAGGCTATAGTGACACCTCTCCCTTATGGTATCGCAAAGATTTCATTGACTACGAATTGAAGGTAAAAACCTTGCCCGGACTCATACCCGTTTCTACGGGGAAAACCCAGGACTTAGGTGCTGACTCCTACACCTTCGAACGACCCTTTAAAATCTCACACCTCTCCCTCTCCATCGGCAACTACCAAATGGCGGAAATGGAGACGGATAGCTTAACCTTTCAAGTCTACTACATAGATGAACACGATTATTTCAATAATGCCTTTCCCGACATAAGGGATACATTAGTCTCAGTAATCAGAGAAAGGTTAGGCGACTTCGAACGAAAGTCAGATTTAAAGTATCCACTTTCAACGTTCTCGCTAGTAGAGGTTCCCGGTCAATTCAAATCCTTTGACCGAACTTGGACCTCCATTCACGAAACCACCCAACCTGGTCTGGTTTATATTCCGGAACGAGGTATGCATACGCGCGATTTTGATTTTGAGGGAATGGTGAAAAGACGAAAGAGGTGGAGCCGAAACCGCGATCGTACGGATGAAGAGTTACAAATGATGACACTCAATCAGTTTTTAGAAAACTTCTTCCGATTCAAGAATATAAACACACAATTCAGTAGTCAAGGAGCCTCCGTGGATGAAAGAATTAACCCATTCTATCAATTTGTCCAACTCTATGAAATGTCTAACAACCTGGAGTCCGATGAATGGCCAGTGTTGAATCGGATTTTTGAATCCTATCTAAGGAGTGAAACCAGTCAGCAACCCGAATGGGTTCGAAGAAATACAGGTAGTACGCAGCACGAGTTAGCCAACATGGTACTGCAGGAGAAACCCTTCTCAGAAATCCTAACCCTAAAGGAAAATCAGAGCCTGATCGATAATGTGATTGAGCTCAAAGGAGACCTCTTATTCTCTATGATTCAAGCGCAAGCGGATACCGATCGTTTTAAGGAGTTCATCACCGATCTCTTAGAAGACTATCGATTTAAGAATCTTAGCTTTGATGAATTCAATACTATTCTACAACAAGAGTTTGACATTGACCTCAGTACGGTCATGTCCAAGTGGTTCCACGAAGTAGAACTCCCCAGGTACTTGATCACGACTCCAGTAGCAGAAAAGGTTTTGGCAGAAGACCGAGAAATGACTCGAATTCGCCTTAGCATATCTAATCAAGGGACTGCAGAAGGTGTGGTAAAAATCAAGTTGCGCCCAGGGGAGGAAGTGGAAAGATTGGTTTACCTCGATCCGAATCAAACCAAGGAATTATACTATCTGACCGCAACGGAACCCACTGGCGTCGAAATCAACACCTTGGCCTCTGGAAATCTGCCCAATCAAATCGAATATAACTTTGATCAAATTGACGAAACCGGTGTCAAGAATGCTCGGGAGCGCCAGAGAGCAGTAGATAAACCCATTGTACTAGTAAATGAGGGTGAGATCATTGTTGACAATGAAAGCGCTGATTTTGACTATTCAATCTTTGAGGAAGTGAGTCGCCTTAGGAAATGGCTGAAGCCAGAAAATAAAGATGATTTTAAATACCAAGGAACTCGGGTATGGCGGCCGCCATTCAACTGGACTGCCACGACAGATGACCGTTTTTTCGGTGATTTTGTCCGCTCTGCCTTATATATCAAAGCAGGAGATGGATCAAAGGCTGCCACCTGGAAAATCCCAATTCCTGAATCGGGTAGATACGAAGTATTTTATCACGTCTATAAGGATGATTCCTTTAATTGGAACCGTAATCAACGAGGGAACTACGAATTTACCATCCCGCATGAAAACGGTACTGATCAACCCACGGTGGAACTCCATCGGGATACCCCTGATGGTTGGACTTCTTTAGGAGATTATACTTTTAGTGCAGATACGCTAACAGTGTCTCTGAGCAATGAAACCAGACTCCGTGCGGTATTCGCCGATGCGGTCAAGTTGGTTCGAATGGATTAAGCCTTTGAACCAAGAATCATAAAAAATAAAGCACTCAATAATTGTAGTAGTATGACCAATATGAATACGATAAAGAGCTGGGTATTGACCCTAGTTGGCTGTTTGGCAGGCTTTGTTGCGTTTAGCCAAACTACGCTCACGCTGGAAGCCGCTATGGCGATTGCTGAGCAGAGCAGTCCCTCAATCCGGCGCTCTCTAATGAACATCGAGCAATACCAGTATGACTTGCAGGCGGAACGTGCTTCTTTAAAGTCCCGCTTCTCCTTGACAGCGGAACCCTTTAATTTCAGTAATAACCGTAGTTTCGACAGCCAGTTCTCTCAATGGTTTACGAATATATCTATGTACTCTTTAGGTACGTTTCGAGTAGACCAACCCATATTGGCAACCGACGGAACACTGGCCTTGATCAACACCTTTAGCTGGCGAAGCAATGAAACAGAAATCGCTGGTTTTGGGGAGAACTCCAACCGCGCTTTTTATAACAACCTCTATCTAGCCGTCAGTCAGCCGCTGTTTACCTATAACCGGAGAAAGGTCCAATTGAGTGAATTAGAGCTAAACTATGAAAACGCCAGCCTACAATATGCCATTCAACGGCTAGGCTTGGAACAGACCATAACAGGGCAATTCTTCGATGTGTACCTGGCACAATTGAATCTAGACATTTCGAAGGAAGAATTGGAGAACACCACTAAGAACTTTGATATCGTCAAAAACAAAGTGGAAGCAGGACTATTAGCGCAAGAGGAGTTGTACCAAGCAGAACTCAACTTTGCCAATGCACAGTTATCAGTACAAGACAATGAACTGGCATTGACCAATGCGGAAGAGGCTTTCAAGCGCGAAATAGGCATGAGTCTAGACGAGGAGATTCGATTGGTGACTGCTCTTGAAGCACAAGCAGTGGTCGTTGACCTGGAAAAGGCCATAGACTTGGCTATGAAGTCGAGAATGGAACTACGGCAACGGGCCATCAATATTGAACAAGCCCAATTCAATCTCACACGAACCAAATCGCAGAATGAGTTTCGAGCCGATGTACAATTGACCTTAGGAATATTCGGAGATAATGAGGTCTTCAGTAAAGTGTATGATCGCCCAACCCGAAATCCAAGTGTAGGCGTGAGTTTGAACATTCCCATTTTTGACTGGGGAGAACGAAATGCCCGTATTCAATCCCAGATGGTTACCATCCGTACACAGCAACTTGAGCTTAGTGAAGACCAGAAACAGATCCGGATGGATATCCGCAGAGCTTTCCGAAGTGTACAAACTCAGATGCCCAGAATTGAGATCGCCAGAAAGAGTGTTGAAAACGCAGAAAGAACTTACGAGATTAACCTGGAAAGATATGTCAATGGCGATTTGACCGGTATTGACTTAAATCAATTTCAAAGCCAGCTATCAACAAAAAAAATTGACTATGCTCGGGCCTTGATCAACTACAAAACGCAATTATTGGAACTCAAAATCCTAACCCTATTTGATTGGGAAAAACAGCAACCGATATCGATTGCCTTACCCAACCAGTAGCACTCAGTTTATTTGACAAACCAGCCTTGGTAGCCTCATAAGGCTTAGCATAACCCATACCAGGTACCTAAAATAGAAGATTCGTGAAAAAACAACTTTCTTTCAGCATCCTAGTCTTATTGACCCTCTGGGCCTGTAATCAGCCCGAGGAAGAAAGTCCAACTATTGATCTAGCCGCACCTGTTTCCGTCATTGATGTGACCACTTCTTCACTCTCTCGACATACCATTGCCACTGGCAACGCAATGGCTGAGAAAGAGATGGAGATCACCTCACAGGTTGGGGGGCAATTCAAGATCAAAAACCATCCTTCTTATAAGCGCCCCTTTAAGTTGGGAGATCGAGTAAAAGCAGGACAGTCCTTTGTCGAAATAATTGACAAAGAATATGTCAACGGTATTAGCCTCGAATCCAAAAAAATGAACCTCGATCTCGCCCAGCAAGAATACGAGAAACAAAAGTCAGTTTTTGATAAGGGAGGGGTGACACTTCGGGAACTCCGCAATGCCGAATTGCAACTCACCAACGCTAAGAATGATCTGGAAAATGCAGAGATCAGGCTAGAGAAAATGAAGATCAATGTGCCTATCTCGGGCGTGATCGTAAAACTTCCGCATCTCACACCAAACAGTAAGATTCCAGAGGGAACCTCTTTGGCCACCATCATGGATTACTCTCGTATGTTCGTGGATGTCAGCCTCCCCGAGAATACGATGACGGAGATTAAAACCGGGCAAAAGGTTCAAATCACCAACTATAGCTTACCGAATGATACACTGATTGGAACCGTTTCGGAACTATCCCCTGCCATTGACATCAATACCAGAACCTACTTGGGTAAAGTTCGCTTTAGCAACCCCAAACTTCTGATCCGTCCAGGAATGTTCGTCAAATCACTGATCAAAGTCAATCAGAAGAATGACATCATCATCATTCCCAAAGAAATCATCATTTCGGATCAACGCGGCAAAAGAGTATTTATAGTGAAGGAAAATACAGCCTTTGAACGCATTATTGAAACAGGGATTGAGAACGAAGATATGATTGAAGTAGTGTCTGGCCTAGAAGTCAATGAACGCCTCGTTATCAAAGGTTTTGAAACGCTACGTAACAAGTCCAAAGTGAAAGTACTGAAATGAAAAAATTGACTCAATTTGCCGTCAACTATCCCGTAACCGTACTCATGGCCATCCTCGCCATCGGGATTTTAGGCTATATATCTTATTTCCGACTTGGTGTAGATCTGTTTCCCGATCTCAACTCTCCCCGCCTCTTTGTGGAGCTAGAGTCTGGAGAAAAGGCGCCAGAGGAAATCGAAAAGCAATTTGTGGAGCAGATCGAAGCCTTGAGCATGCGCCAAGGTGGAGTAACGCAAGTGTCTAGTATTACCAAAATTGGTTCTGCCCAAATTACGGTAGAATACAGCTGGGAAAAAGACATGGACGAAGCTTTTCTTGACCTGCAAAAGGCTTTGAATGACTTTAATCAAGGTGCCGAGCTGGATCGCATAACGGTTACCCAATACGATCCCAACAGTGCCCCAATCATGCTTCTGGGCGTTTCGCACAATAGCATCCAAGACCTGAATGAACTCCGAAAGGTTTGTGACAATTATGTGAGCAAAGAATTGGTAAGGCTAGAAGGTGTAGCTCAGGTCGCCCTATCCGGTGATCAGGAACAGGAGGTAATCATCAAAACGGCACCTTACAAGCTAGAAGCCTACGGATTAAGCCTCGAAGAAATTAGCGGGAAGATCCAGAGCTTCAATCGGAATGTATCAGGAGGAACGGTACAAGAATTAGGCCTCCAATACACTGTGAAGGGGATCGGCATGCTCCAAACGGAGGATGACTTTAATAATCTCATCATTGGATACCGAGAAGAGCAGACTGCAGCATCCAACAATTCTGCTAACCCGGCTGGAGGTGCCACCCAAAATGCAGCTAATAGCAATGCCAATAGAGCTCCAATCTATCTCAAGGATGTAGCAGAAACAATCTTTACCAATAAAGATCCGGAGAACATAGTCCGAATCAATGGCCAACGCTGTATTGGTTTATCCATCTATAAAGAAAATCGTTTCAACACGGTCAAAGCAGTAGAGGAGATCAGCGAAGCACTTGGAGATATTCGGCAAGCGCTTCCAGGCTACCAATTTGAAGTGATTTCAAATCAGGGCGTATTCATACAGAATGCAGTAGATGAAGTACAAGAAACCGCGATGATCGGTGTATTACTGGCGGTCGTGGTGCTTTTCTTATTTCTACATCGCTTTGGGACTACCTTGATCATCAGCATTGCTATTCCTATCTCTATCATTGCCACTTTTACCCTCATGTATTTCAATGGGCTGACCATCAATATCATGACCTTAGGTGGTTTGGCGCTGGGCGCGGGTATGCTGGTTGATAATGCCATTGTGGTACTTGAAAATATCTTTAGGAATCATGAATCGGGTGCAGATGCAAAAACAGCAGCGATCAATGGGACGGCTGAGGTTGGCGGAGCCATTACCGCTTCTACATTGACGACTATCATCGTGTTCCTACCTGTCATCTACCTACAAGATGCCGCAGGAGAACTCTTCAAGGATCAAGCTTGGACGGTAGCCTTCTCCCTAATTTCTTCCTTATTTGTGGCCATCTTCGTCATCCCCATGCTGTATCATCGCTTTTACCGGCGTAGAACAGCACCTGCTCAGGCTCGTTCCCTCCAATTGCGGTCCTATGGTCGGTTTCTCTTAGGCGTATTGCGCTTCCGATATTTTGTCGTCCTGCTAGCGGCCATTCTTATTGGTGCTGCCTACTATATTTATCCTTCGATTGGAACGGAATTCATGCCGGCAGCTTCGAGTAAGAAATTCACCATCGATGTACAGCTACCCGAAGGTACAGTGCTAGATCGGACTTCTACTACCACAGAGAATGTCGAAAGTATCGTACAGGATGTATTGAAAGACGATCTAAAGTTTGTCTATAGTCACGTTGGCCCAAAATCAAGCACAGAAGAAAGTCAGTCTTCTGTTTTTCAGGGCGAGCATACGGCGACAGTTGAAGTTGCCTTGATTGATAGTACTAGACTGGGTACTCATAAGGTCATGGCCGCTTTGGATGAGGTCATGGCTGGTATTTCTGGAGTGGATTTATCGTTTTCACCGGAAGTATCTTCTCTGAACAGTATACTGCGCACCGAGGAAGCTCCTTTGGTAGTGGAAATCAAAGGTCAAGATTTAGGCACTATTGAAGGCATTACACAGGAAGTGCGTTCGCTGATGGCGGGAATGCCCGAATTAATCAATATTCAAACCTCTATTGAACAAGGGGCGCCAGAGGTGGAAGTTCTATTCGATCGGTTTAAGTTGGGACTTTACAATCTGGATATGAATAATGTGATCACTCAGATTCAAGATCAGTTAAAGGGCAAGAGCGCAGGCAAATTAGAGCAGGCCGGTGAGATGATTGACATCGAACTGCGAACGCCCGAACAAGGGATTAAGGCTTTTGAAAACATGTTGATTCAAGGAGGCGATAAAGTTTACCGACTACATGAAATCGCACAGTTGAGAGAGTCAGCCGCACCAAAGGAGATTCATCGAAGGAACCAAAGTCGCTTAGGGAAAGTATATGCTCAGGCGAGTGAAGAAGTGCCGCTGGAGTTTGTAGCCAACAAGATCCGGGAGACGGTCAAATCCATCGACCTTCCGACGAACTATAGCATCAAAGTAGCTGGAGATGAAGCTAGGAGGCAAGAGTCTTTGCAAAGCCTCACCTTTAGCATGATCCTATCTGTCATTCTGGTCTATATGGTGATGGCTTCTCAGTTTGAATCGCTCCTACACCCTTTCACCATATTGTTAACTATCCCCTTAGCTGTGGTAGGAACCATCGTCACTTTTTACTGGCTAAATGCGCCCTTAAATATCATGGCTATCATTGGAATAATCATGCTGGTGGGGATAGCGGTGAACGATGCAATAATCCTAGTGGATCGCATCAATCAGCTAAAGCGAGGGGGATTGGAACGTTTCGAAGCCATTGCACAGGCTGGCCAGCAGCGGATCCGTCCTATATTGATGACCTCTCTCACCACCGTTTTGGCTTTGTTGCCTTTAACTTTTGGTTTTGGCGAAAGTGCGTCTTTACGTGCGCCCATGGCTTGGGCTGTAATTGGCGGATTGGTCACCTCTACCCTTCTGACACTGGTAGTTATTCCCTGTGTGTACGCTGTAATTGATTTTAATAGAAAAGGAACGGCCAGCTAAATAGCAAAATCAATGTACAAGAATCATTTTCATAAAAAGATAATCAGAATCAGCTGTTCATGATGACTCATCTCATACATAGGAAAGTGGCGATCTGTATGGTCTTTATAGGTTTAACCCTATTGGGCTATCTCTCCTATCAACAGCTGCCGGTAGAATTGTTACCCAACGCAGAGCTTCCCATGCTCTTCGTACAGGTAGGCTCTCCCACCCAGGTCAATCCGAAGTACCTAGAACAACAGGGAGTCCTTCCCGTTGAAGGCGCTATTGGCACCATGGAGGGGGTTGAGAAAATAGAGACGCAGATCTCAGGAAATAGAGCCTCTATTCAGGTTAGTTTTGAGCAGAATACTCGCTTCAAATATGCCTTTCTCAAGCTACAGCAAAAGATCGATGCCGTTAAAGCACAACTACCAGCGGATCTCTTTGTCCAAGTTGCGAAGATTGACCTACAGCAATTGACCAATCAATTCCTGGAATTGCAGGTACGAGGCAGCGGAGGGACGGATCGTTTGCGAAATGTTACGGAAAAAGAAATACGCCCTGCCTTCGAAAACCTGGACGGAATCGCCTCGATCAACGTCTTTGGTGGGCGAAATAAAAACTTGGAAATCTTATTAGATAAGCAAGCTGCCGAACCACATAATATTACACCTGAAAGTGTCCGCTCTCGACTTACACAAAACTCGGGAAGTCGAACCCTGGCGGGTTTTCTTTATGAGGGTGATCGACGCTATTTTATCCGAACAGCATCCGAATACACCGATGTAAGAGATATTGAAAACATCGTAATGGCACCTGGCCCCATCTTGTTAAAAGACGTAGCCAAGATCTCCTTCGGTGTGGATGAGGAAGAGTCTATCAGTAGGGTAAATGGTAAAGATGCGATAGCCTTAACCGCTACTAAAGAATCGCAAGTCAATATCATTGACCTCTCCCAAAGATGCCTCAAACTTATTGATCAACTCAATGAACAACTCGAAGCAAAGGATGTACAGATTGCGGTGCAACGGAATCTGGCGCAAAACATGGAGGACAATATTAAGCAGATTATAGACCTCGCACTGGTGGGTGGTTTACTGGCAATTTTTGTTCTCTGGATTTTCCTAAAGGACTTGCGACTAATTTCTGTCATCGCGGTTTCGATTCCCATTTCCGTGTATGCTGCATTTAACCTTTTCTACGGAGCAGGAATTAGCATCAATAGCCTGACCTTGGTCGGAATGACTTTAGCCATCGGTATGCTCCTGGATAACAGCATTGTTGTTCTGGAAAATATCTATCGGCTATTTGCAGAGAAAGCAGGCATGGAAAAGGCTGTGACAAAAGGGGTTTCAGGAGTGGCTAAGGCTATCTTGGCTGCAACGCTAACTACCGCCACGGTATTCGTTCCTTTCTTGTTTTTTGGTGACTACCTAATCGCCTTGATCGGAAAAAACATTGGTGTTTCCATCATCTCGACCTTGACCGTTTCCTTGCTCGTGGCACTCTTGCTAATCCCTGTGCTGGCCGCCTTTATATTAGGGTTTTACAAAAAGAAGAAATCTAAAGCTTTTGCCACTACCAAGGCAAAAACAAGAACCGAACGACTGTATCTCGTACTACTAAAAGGAAGTCTACGGCACCCGGCACGCACTATCATTTCAGGTTTAGTTCTATTCTTTCTGACCACTTTTGCCGTATTGGCACTCAACATCAATGCGCAAGAGGAAGTAGAGACCGAACAGATTGATGTGTTTGTGACGATGGCCAAGGGCAGTACGCTAGACAAAACGGATAAGATTGTGCGGGAGATCGAAGCTAAGATTGATGGTATTGAAGAAAAAGAAGATATCAGCAGTCGTATCCGAGAAGAGGATGCAGTGGTCAGCCTCAAGCTGAAGAAGGATTTTGAAGACATTAAAAAACGCAATTACTTTGAAATAAAAGCTCAAGTAGATCGCTTGATTAGAGAAGTGGGCGGTGGAGCAAGGATTAGCCTCAGTCAGCAAAGCAGTGGCGGTGGTGGCGGCGGAGGTATCGGTGGTATGGATGCCTTGGGTTCACTCCTTGGCTTTGGTGATAACCAGGAAAAATTGGTCATCAAAGGAGAAGACTATGCCGTACTACAACGCGTAGCTCAGGATCTACAATATTACCTTCAAAACCTCGATGATACCCGCGATGCGAATTTGAGTTCTAGAGGAAACCGCCCCGAAGTCCTTTTGCGTTTTGATCCATTGACGCTCGCACGTAAAGATATCAGCCCTGAAAATGTGGCCTTGGCTCTACGCGATTTTGGGCAAGCTGCTCCCGCTGATACCAAGTTTCAATATGCAGATGAAGAGTACAACATAATAATCCGAGAAAAAGAAGAACTTAACTATGAAGAGCCCAAGCCCAAAACCATGGATGACCTCCGACGTTTGGAAGTGGCTGACCAAGCTGGAGGAATGCATGAGATGGCTACCTTCACTAGCATTCAGACTGGGCAAGGCATGGATGATATTCAACGCATCAATCAACAGAAACAGATTGAGATTCTCTATCGACGCTCCCAACAGGCCATGCAGTCCAAGGAAATTCTCGATGCACATAAAGAGAGCATTAGCCAACTCGTAGCCAATTATCCCGCTCCTCCAGGGATTGCCATAGAAATAATAGAAGCCCAAGACCAACTCAAGGATTTCAAAGTTTTAGCAGGTGCAGCCATCTTGCTGATCTTCATGATCCTCGCTTCTGTATTCGAATCGCTATCTGCACCATTTGTTCTGATGTTTTCGGTACCCTTGGCAGCCACCGGCGCACTATTGGGCCTAGCCATCACGGGGAATAGCCTTTTCAATGCCAATACGCTAACGGGTTTTCTGATCCTTTTGGGGGTGATCGTGAATAATGGAATCATTATGATCGATTATGTGAATTCCTTGCGCAGGCAGGGTTACCGCAAAACCCGGGCATTGATGACAGCGGGGCTGCATCGATTGCGCCCTATCTTGATCACGGCTATTACAACAATTGCCGCCATGTTTCCTTTGGCTTTGGGTACAGCCGAATATGTGAGTATCATCGGCGCACCTTTTGCGATCACTGTCATCGGGGGCTTGGCCTTAGGTACATTACTGACGCTGGTACTCATACCTACCGTTTACCTGGGGCTGGAAAATTCCATCAGTTGGTTCCGATCATTGCCTTGGTGGGCGCGCTTGATTAACTTAGGATTGTGGCTAGGAGGTGGAGTATATATATACCTAAAGTTATCTTCTATTCTTTGGCAAATGGTGGATGGTTTGCTACTTCTCTTCTTGGTTCCAGCGGTCACCTACTTCATTCAGGTGAGTCTCAAGCGAGCTAGAGCAGACGTAATACCTACCGATCAAGAGCTAGAGATAACTATTCAAAATCTAGTAAAAATCTACAATCGTCCTGGACGTTTCTTTAGAGAATGGTCGGGCAGCAAGGCACTGGCAGATTTCCACTATGCAGGTATTAAAAGCATTCGATGGGGCCTGTTGCTACGAGAATTCCTTTGGCAAATTCCGCTTTTAGGCTTCATGATCTGGTTTACCTTTAGTTTTCTACGCTCAGGATTTTGGATGACCATCCTGGCTGTTGGAATTTATTTTCTATTGTTAGAAATCTGGTTCCCTATCGGTACAGCACTCACTAAAGGGGAACCGAAACGATGGAAGAAATTGGTAAAAGTACTCGGTTGGCTACTCTTTTGGCTGAGTCCAATCGTATTGGTTCTGCAATTGAATCAACGCTGGGAACAATGGGGCTTTGCCGTTTTTATTGGTGTCACTTGGTACCTGATTTTAATGATCTATAACTCTTCCAATTATATTCACCGGAACGGGATCAATATTGAACGAGTGAAGGGAAGACTTCGTCGCTTTTATTATCGTATCATCATCAATATTCCAATCATCGGAAAGCGCCAACTGCCTTTCAAAGCATTAAATGGAGTATCCCTTAATATCGGAACGGGGATGTATGGTTTACTTGGTCCCAATGGAGCGGGTAAATCTACCTTGATGCGGATCATTAGTGGGGTATTTGAACAAAGTTATGGTAAGATATGGATTAATGGTGTGGACACCCAGTTGAAGCGAGAGGAGCTACAAGGATTAATCGGTTATTTGCCGCAAGCATTTGGTAGTTATGAGCATATGTCAGCCTGGAGCTACCTCGATTATCAAGCTATCCTCAAGGGTTTGACTGACAATAAAGAACGAAAAGAAAGATTAGAGTATGTGCTTTCTTCTGTCAATATGCTCGATCGAAAGGATGAGAAAATCGGCTCCTTTTCGGGGGGTATGAAACAACGGATTGGTATAGCGCAGATTCTTTTGCACCTACCAAGAATCTTGATTGTAGATGAGCCGACAGCAGGATTGGACCCGCGCGAGAGAATTCGGTTCCGGAACCTGTTGGTACAACTCAGCCGGGAGCGTATCGTCCTATTTTCCACACACATTATCGAGGACATTGCTAGTTCCTGTAACCAATTGGCAGTGATCAACAAGGGTTCTGTTCGTTATCAGGGCTCTCCACAGGATATGCTTCAACATGCCGAGGGAATGGTCTGGGAATATGTCATACCCGCCCACGAATTTGAGCAGGCAGAGAGTGAGCAAGTGATTGTAAACCATATGCGTGAGGGGGATAATATCCGTGTAAGATGCATCGCCAGTAGCCAACCTACAGCAGCGGCAGAGGCCACAGAGCCCGTACTGGAAGATGCCTATTTATGTCTCTTGAAAAATATTCACAAGTAATGGGCAACGCATTCGTACTTATTGGCAGATTGATCCGCTACAACTTGAAGATCATCTTTGCTGGGCGTTTTATCTGGTTCTTCCTGGCCGCCCTAGCCTTTTATATCTTCTTTATGGTGATCAGTGTTTTGGATAATGACGAGATAAACATAGGGTCCATCTACTCGCTTACTTTTTTCCCGGCCATCTTATTAATTTTTTACCCGATGGTCTTTGGGATTCAACGTGATGACGATGCTCGTATGCTGGAGATTTTATTTGGAATTCCGGATTATCGCTATAAAGTATGGCTCGTCCGACTCCTATTGATCTTCATACAAATATTCATCCTTCTTATTCTCTTTGCCTTGGTGGGATCCTACCTCTTATATCCGGTCAATCCCTTTGTGATTGCCTCACAGCTCTTGTTCCCGATATGCTTCCTCGGAAGCTTAGCTTTTCTTATTTCTACTCGAATCAAGAATGGCAATGCGACAGCTGTGGTCATGATTCTATTTGGCCTAGGTCTAAGTATCTTCAGCGAAATCCTGGAAGATACTTTCTGGAATATATTCCTCAACCCCTTTGACCCCGAACGTGGCTTCAGCCAGTTGGCTTGGCAACAGATTGTGTGGAAAAACCGGGTATTCCTCTGTGTGGGGTCCATTGTATTCATTCTAACGGCCCTGTTGAATTTACAGAAGCGAGAACGATATATCTGAAGTCGGAACGTACAAGGCTTTTACCTGCCCAATATATCCGCTTCTACTTCCATAAGGATTAGATCTCCCCAATTGCTAATTACAAAGACTTAGCGGTCTTTACCTGAGACCAGATTCAAATGGGGCAGGCTTTTCTTACCTTTTGGTATAATCTACCGCTCGATAGGCCTGGATCACCGCCAACTCCCCTTCCTTCCCTTCTTTGGAATTCCCGTGTTCCATCCCCAAAATGCCGCGATAGCCTTTTTCATGAATGTACTTAAAGACATTTGTGTAGTTAATTTCTCCGGTAGTAGGTTCCTTGCGGCCGGGGTTATCTCCGATCTGGAAATAACCAATCTCTTCCCAGGATTGCTCCATGTTTGGGATCAAATTACCTTCCTGAATTTGCTGATGATAAATATCAAAAAGAATTTTGCAAGCCGGACTATCTACTGCCTTGCAGATCTGATAAGCTTGTGAAATTTTGGTCAGAAATAGGCCAGGATGATTGAAGAAATTCAGCGGTTCTAATACCATTACCAGCTTGTGTGGTTCCAAAATAGCACAAGCGCGTTTGAGCACCTCGATGACATTGGCCGTTTGATATCCGATATCTTGTTTTAGGTCGAGGTAGCCAGGCAGGACCGTCATCCAAGTAGCGTTAACACGTTTGGCTGCGTCGACAGATTCCTTGACACCCTTTAGAAATTCTTCCCGGATTGCCTCATCCTTCAGTACGAGGGTGGGTTTCTTGGTGCGGATCCGTCCACCTACAAAAACGCCCATTCCCATATCTAGATTCGCCAACTTAGCACCGATCTTATCTTGCATGGCCGGTTCTCGTCTTTTAAGGTAGTTATCTTCAAAGGCTATAAACCCCTGATCAGACATAAATTGAATTTCATCTAGTGGTGCTGCGCCTGCATGATGTTTGAACATCCCTGTGTGGGGCGCAAATTTCATCGTGAATTTTGTACCGTTGCTAGGAGGGTGCTGAGCAGAGGTAGCGGGAGTAGCTGAAATTGCCCCTGCAGCAAGTACACTACTGCTTAGGAAGGTTCTTCGTTTCATAGTTTGCCGTTTTGTTTTGTTTGCTGATTCTCCTTAAAGATCGAAATATCTTTGCTATTTTCTTAGAGCTTGATGATAAGAAATACCCCGAATACTTTAATTTGTGGCGGGAAGGTAGCACTATCTAACATTGTATTTTTGAATTAGAAAACCGATCCTTATGAAAAACTATGGCCTACTCCTGCTAGCTTTGCTCCTCTCATTCAGTAGTATCGCTCAACAAACCATTAGTGCTTCTATCAGTCATGATGGAAAAACAAGAAGTTATATCCTTTACGTTCCGGATAGCTATAGTGCCACCATTCCAGCACCGCTCGTGCTCAACTTTCATGGTTACACCAGTAATGCCAATGATCAAATGGCCTATGGGGATTTCCGGAATATAGCAGATACGGCCAATTTCCTGGTGGTTCATCCGCAAGGCACCTTGTTGAATGGCATTACACATTGGAATGTAGGGGGGTGGACGTTGGGCAGCACCACCGATGACGTTGGATTTACGGAGGCCTTAATCGATGAATTGTCTGCCCAATACAACATTGATCAAGATCGAATTTATGCCACTGGCATGTCCAACGGTGGTTTTATGAGTTTTCTCTTGGCTTGTCAACTCAGTGATCGAATTGCTGCCATCGCCTCAGTTACCGGCTCAATGACACCTGAAACCTATAATGTTTGCAATCCACAACATCCTACTCCGGTCATGCAGATCCATGGTGTTGTCGATGGAGTTGTCCCCTATTTTGGCGCTAGCTGGACACGCTCTATAGCTGATGTTCGGGATTATTGGAGAGATTATAACAATTGTTCCACTGAACTCATCAAGGCAGATGTTCCTAATACTAGTCTACTAGATGCTAGCACAGCTTCTCATCAGGTTTATCCAGATGGCGACAATGGTACTACAGTGGAACATTTTCGGATTAGCGGAGGCGGACATACCTGGCCTGGTTCATTCCCCGCTCCCGGCACCAATCAAGATTTCGATGCTTCTTTGGAAATCTGGAAGTTCTTTTCTCGCTATGATTTGGGCAGTTTGAACGGCGTGACCTCCACTGAACCTGGGCCACAAAAAAACAGCTTCACCGTTTTCCCTAATCCAACTACTGGTTCGCTAAGTGTGGAAACTCAAAGTGAGGTAGGAGAACTCTATCAAATGCGATCTATACAAGGGAAAATTCTTATGCAAGGCGTCCTGCGCGGGAGTCGAACACCGATCGACTTAAGTGACCTGGCAGCCGGTGTATATGTGTTGCAAATAGGAGTGCAAAGTACCAAGGTAATTAAGCACAGGTAGAGCCAGAGCCCCTTATTCTCGATCTCGATATTTTGGAAGGTGAAGGACCTGCTTGGTTTAACTACCCTCAGGCTGCTGTCCACGTTTCCTATATTAGGGCATTTACCCCTCGTTTACTTTCAATCTCAGGAAGATTTCAAATAGGATCAGACTTCCGGCTGCAAAAAGCCGGTTACCACATCCAAAGTAGCTTGGACTCGGGCTACGTTGGTTCGCAATACGATATCCCCATCCTTGCCTAAAATATCTAACATGGCTTGGATGCGCTCCTCATCTCCCCAGCGCAATTGTCCCGCATAGATAAGCTCTGCGAGTGCATTGGTTAGAAAACCCTTGCTGAGATTGGTTTCAGCATTTGGAACGATTGTCTCTAGAATATCCATGTCTGTCACTTCGGCCAATGTTCTGACTTTACGGGCAATGGCACAGATCATCGCTTCGTCTTTAGTCCCTTTGTATTCTTGGATTAACTTCGGCCAAGGAATGAGTTTTTCGGCCATCTTGCGAGCAATATGGATTTTCATCCGGAAGTTGGAAGCTAGACTCCGCATCTCATTGGTTTCCTTGAATTGCGCGGAAAGGATCACCAATTCTTTTTTGACCTGATCTATGGGGCAAACCTGCTGATAGGTCCCAATGGCTGCGTGCTGAATACTATCTATGATTTCCAGCAAGGTGAAAGTGATGGAATTATATTCTAACTTATAGTCTTGCAGCGCAATCTGACCCTTCAATTTTTCTGACTCCAATTGGCGATAGCGGGCTGCCGTGTGGTAAATTTCTTTCGTCATGCTGGAGGTAGACCCTTCTGTAAATTCGATCAGTTCTTCAATAACCTGGCGGATATTGCCATGAGAGATCGACTTTTTTAAGTGTTTAAGTTGCAAATTTGATTTTGTCATGACGGGTTGGCTTATTATGAAGTTGTTCAAAAATATCTCACTTGCCGGTATGAAGCCCTTTTCGCCTCACTCTTCGGTTTTTTAGCGCTGCTATGCAGCTCAAAAAAGCCTCAATTGAGTCAAAAATCTTCTCCAGCTCAGCTCAGCAGACATTCTTGAACAACTTCTATCTCTAAGTTCCAGTACAAATATTCATTTCATAGACATCTTAAGGCTACAAAGTGACAGTTTTCAAAAAAATTGTCTTGAACTGCAAGGAACTGATGTTGTGACGCTCAATGCTTGTGAAGATATATTGAGTTAATGGTACAACCATTACCAAACACACTAATGACCTCACCCTACCAAGATAATTAAATTACCCTTACAAGACAAGCATACTAGATTGATATTGAGCACTAAAGGACAAAAATACTACTGATATTCTTCAACCAAACACTATTAATAATATCAATAAAAGGCAAATTGATAGAAATTCAGTGCACTTGATCACGGGATAGAAACCCTCAATAGGTAATTGCTAAAGCATTCAAGCAATGTTGTCCTAGATTTGAGGAAGGTCAAGCAATCTGTATTATATTAGAGGATTCAGATACACATTTTAGCTTTCAGCTTGGGGGTTGGTCCCTGTTTAGTTGAGAAACAAGGATTCTCCACCCGAACTGCACAACAACATTAAAACCTATCGGAATGAAAAAACGAAAAACACAACCAAAACAGGAGTCTCGCCGAGATTTCATTAAAAAGAGTGCCATGGCCTCCTCGATCTTCATTGTGCCTCGGCATGTACTGGGTGGACCAGGATATACTGCTCCGAGCGATCAACTCAACTTAGCTGCTATTGGTGCAGGAGGAAAGGGTCGAAGTGATATTCGCAATGCATCAGTGGATGGGCGTGAGCGAGTGGTGGCTCTATGCGACGTGGACTTCTCTGGTTCCGCCAAGAGCTCCTTAGAGGCATTCCCAAAAGCCAAAACGTATCATGACTTTAGAGTGATGCTAGATAAAGAAAAAGACATTGATGCCGTCACCATCTCCACTCCGGATCATGTTCATGGCCCCGCCGCCGCTTTTGCCATGAAGAGGGGAATACATGTCTATGTCCAAAAGCCCATGACGCATAACATTCAAGAGGCTCGACAACTTACCAAGATGGCTAGAGAGCATAAAATCGTTAGCCAAATGGGGAACCAGGGCGGTTCTAATCCCTTGCTTGGGATGGTGCAAAAATGGGTAGACTCAGGTAAGTTAGGCAAAATCTCTAAGGTTCAAGTATGGACCAATCGGCCAGTATGGCCGCAGGGTTTTGCCATGCCTGATCCCGATGCCAGTGAAAAACCGGAAGATCTCAAATGGGATTTGTGGCTCGGACCTGCGACATCTAAGCCATATACTCCAAACATTCACCCATTCAACTGGCGCGGCTGGTGGGATTACGGCACGGGAGCATTAGGTGATGTCGGATGTCACCTGATTGATATTCCTTTCCGAACTTTAGGTTTGAAGTACCCAACCGATGCTGAATGCAGTGTGGGTGCCGTGTACACTAAGATGTGGAATGCAGAATACCATCCAGAAGGATGTCCTCCTTCTTCCTTTATCACTTTACACTTCGAAGCGACTGAAAAGAGTAAGTCGCCCATCGAAATGACATGGAGTGATGGAGGAATAAGACCTTCTCATCCGACTATCATTCCGGCAGATCATGATATTGGCGGCAAGGATAGCCAAAACGGGGTACTGATTATCGGTGAAAAGGGCATTATTTCCACCAATATTAATGACAGTTCTCCTTTAACGCCAAAACTATACCTCAATGATGGTACGATGGAATTTGGTCCAGAAGAAGAAAATTTTGATGAGCCCGAATACGGCCATCATCGCAAATGGGTAGATGCTTGCAAGGCTGGATTCAATAGTCCCGAGCATAAAGCATTGACTTCTTCCTTCGATTATGCAGGACCGATGACCGAAACCGTACTAATGGGTAATTTGGCTATCCGCAGTTATATGCTACGGCGTAAAAATGCAGAAGGCAGAATGGAGTTCTTTGGAAGGAGAAAACTACTGTGGGACGGTGAAAACATGCGCATTACAAACTTGCCAGAGGCCAATCAATTTGTGGGTAGATCATACCGGGTTGGCTGGGAATTATAAAGGGACCTTCCTTATCTCGATGGGTAGATTCAAATTAGGCTTATTGACCAAACTGACTCTATCATCATCGAAAGAAGGCATCAACACAGGTTTAGGTGTTCATTAATACGCCTTTTCCCCTTGATGCCTTCTTCCATACAAAGGCTATCCAATAGGATAAAAAACCTAAGAAAAAGTAAAATATCTCTATGTCTGTGGGTCCGGGGGGATTCTGTTTCAGAACGAATACTTCCACGGTGATGAAAAACATCATGATCCAACCTGCCAAGGCAGAAATCTGCCAAGCATAGGGATGGTCCTTCAGCAGAAATACAAGTGCCCAGATGGCACTACCTCCAACAAATATCATCAGTAGTAATGCTGGGATAATATAGGAATGAAAGAGGCTGCCATCGAGCCATTCCAATGGAAATTGATCCAGGCCTGAGAGTATAGCTAAACCACCTCCGATAGCCGTTAAGGCAATAAACCCAAGAATGAAGACGAGTAAGTAATGGAAGATCTTGCTAGACATATCCCGTTCTTAATTGATACACTAGCAAGTTATTGATTCCGTCTTCATAGGTTTATGACAGGCATCAGCTTTAGATATGACTTGGATCAATTCTTCATTAGTTTGCAAAAAAAAAGAGAGCCCTAACGGACTCTCCCTTGCAAATAACCTATTTCTATCCTCTGACAAATAGAGCATCTCTTATTTGTATTTTCTCAAATGGGGTCAGGTTTTCATTTGAAACTTTATCCAGATAAAAAACCTTCTTCCTTTCAAGAATTAACAACAAATATTCTAATACCCATTCCCAAAGGGACCTTTATTCTTGATCACTGCGATTCTTGAAAAAGAGTAACGTCAGTGATAATTTTTGTTGAATTGTGTAAGTCATTTCTTACAATACAAAGGTGCAGGAAAACTTCGACAGGTACTTGGACTATTGTTTTAAAAACTTGGACTATTGTTCTAAAACTTGGACTATTGTTTCTAAAACTTGGACTATTGTCTTAAGAGAACACAATAAACATATCCCAATAAGCTGAAAATCAAATAATTAAAACAAAAACCAGTAAAATTAGTAAGCTATTCATTTTCTTTGACGTGATTTGCTTGTCAGTAGGATTTCATAACTTGTGGTAAATACAATTGGAGTAGAGTTGTATTCTTCCCAAAAACACTTATAGGAGTAACTGCTCCAGATAACACGAATAAAAAGTACATAGCGCTCACTCCATTGTTATTGGATTACGTATAATATCTATTTGCCAAACCTACCTTAATACATGTCAGCTAGAGAGATATCCCTGCTGCTTATTGATTCCAATGAGCAGCATCAGGAGACTATCCAGGACCTCTTGGGGGATAGGTATCAAATTTATGTGGCAGCAACAGGCAGAGAAGGTATACGAATGGCCCACAAACACATTCCCGACTTTATATTTATTGGTAAAGAACTACCAGATGGTGATTGTCCGGAAGTGTGCCAGAAGCTGAAAAACCATCAACTGAGCAGTCACATTCCGATCCTTCTCATTGGTCAACACATTAATCCATTCCGAGCAAGATTTAAATATAAGGTTGACGTTTTTCTAGATTATCCCTATGAGATGCGTCAACTACTATCACAGATTAGGAAGATGGTCCAATTCAAAATCAAACTGCAAGAACGTTATGCACTTTTTGCAAAGCGGGATAGCCGGCTAGTTTCCGAAGAAAGTTTTCTAAGCGACTTAATCTTAAGGCTACCTTAGCAGCTCTACTGAAAAAGAGATATTTTACTTAACTTTCGAATTCAGCACCCCCATATTCATGCTGGATTGTAGACCCTAAACACCTTCAAAACAGGTTGGCTTGATTCACAGTACCCGTCACCTAAAGCTATTTCTATCTTTAACCGTATTCTTGTTTATTGCCTGGTCACCCCAGCTCCATGGGCAAAATTTGTCTAGATTTCAAAATTACACACAGAAGGATGGGTTAGTTAGCAACTATGTTTTGACTGTGCTTGAGGATCACTTGGGATTTATTTGGATAGGGACCGAAAGTGGTTTGAGTCGTTATGACGGTAAACACTCCGTTCAATTTAGATATGATCCAGTAGATAGTACGTCCTTGAATGGAAATTGGATTACCGCCTTGTACGAAGATAGTCAGCATAATATCTGGGTTGGAACACGAACAGGCCTTAGTCGTCTCAATCAACATACCGGCAAATTTGATCGAATTCCTCTGAAGTCTACTCAGGGTAAAAATGTTATCGATGAGGTCACCAGCTGCCTGGAAGATGCCGAAGGGAATCTTTGGGTATTAAGCCTACGTTCGGGCCTATACAAAATTGAAGACCTGAGTAGTGAGAGCCCCCTAGAGGCTAGGTCTTATGCTTATTCGGAGCTGAATTTCACTTCTTCAAGCCAACTTAGGCTTTCTCACTTAATTACTTTTAGAGGAGATTATTTGTGGTTAGCCACGACGCAGGGGCTGCATCGCTTGCATCTTTCATCAAAAGAGGTCTTAAGTTTGCAAGTTCCAGACCTTGAGGGCTACTATACCGGAGAGGTTGATCATGTAAGGTCACTCATCACCTCTGAAGGTAGTTTAGTTTTACAAATTGCCGGAAAGATTTATCAAGCACAACTCAGCGAAACAAGATCCGAGTTGCAACTTCTAAATCGATTCAGTAATAATCCAGCTATCAAGATAGAATCAGGCTTACGGCCTCTCGTATGGCAAGATGAGCAAAGCATCATTTCCAGCGACCTAAACCAATTATATACGATAAATATACGAACAGGAGAACAACGTTTCCTTCTTCCGGAAGAAGATCAAATCCCGTTATTTCCCCACCCCATTAATCCGCTATATAAGGATTCTAAAAACGGATTGTGGGTCGGAACCGTAGGTGGAGGTATCAAATTTCTTTCACAAGAAAAACCCATTTTTAACTTCTTTCAACACGAAGTAAATGACCCTAACTCGCTATCACGGGGTTCGATTCGGAGTTTTGCTGAAGATCGACAAGGGAAGCTTTGGGTAGGAATTCTAGGGGGAGGTATAGAAAAATTCAGCTACCAAGATGATACCCGGGAGTTAATAAAGGAAGGAAAAATCGATAAAGGTCCTAATGCACTTAGCAGCAATCAGATCATCAAAGTATTGGCAGACGAGCAGCAAGATTTACTCTGGGTTGCTACCAATACCGATGGTTTGAACCAGATAAATACAAAGACAGGAGAAGTAGTTCGTTATCCCTTTGATTCCAACTCTCCGAACACAATAAGTGGGAACCGTATCTGGGCCCTCAATCAAGATAATGATGGTTTTATTTGGATTGGTACTTGGGCAGAGGGACTCCATAGGCTCGATCCTTCTACTGGCAAAGTGGATCATTTTCAGGCCGATATTACTAACTCCAATAGTCTTATCAGCAATGGAATTAGACATATTCACAAAGCTCCAGATGGGATATTGTGGATCGGAACAATTAGTGGCCTAAATCGGTTAGATCCGAAGACGAGAGCGTTCAGTTCTTACCCCTATATTCCTGGAGATTCATCTACCCTATCGAACAAGCTTGTTTGGGCCATACAGCAAGATCAGCAAGGTTTTGTATGGATAGGTACGGATGTCGGGCTCAACCGCCTGAACCCAACAACGGGGCGTATAGAGCAGTTCTATGAGCATGATGGCCTACCCTCTAACTCGATCTATGGTCTGTTAGAGGACAAACAAGGAAATCTTTGGATTAGTACAGACAACGGCTTATCTCGACGGCTACCGGGGGGTAAAACCCCAACTTTCCGCACCCTCAACATTCAGGACGAAATGGGTAATGTTTCCTTTATTCCAAAGGCCATCTATCAGCGTCCAAGTAGTAGTTCTCTTCTATTAGGAAGTCCCAGTAAGATGGTAGTTGTTGACCCCAATCTGATCAGGCAAGACACCTTTAGTCACCAAATAAAACTACATTCTTTTTCCAAATATAATGCTAGGGGAGAAAAAGGGAAAACCGAGATCGATTATTTTGTGGCTAACAAAGATCAATTGATCGAATTAGGTCATAAAGATCAGTCTATCACGATGCAAATAGCAGATCTTTCCTGGCGCACAAAGGAAGAATTCCAATATGAATATAAATTAGAGGGCTTCAATGGTCAATGGATGAACGTACCTGATAATATGGAGGTTTCTTTCACCAATTTGGACCCCGGCAGATATGCCTTCATCCTTCGGACTATTAATTCAAATAATATACCAACTCGTCCGGTTCAACTTCTTTCTCTGCGTGTATCACCTCCTTGGTGGGAAAGCATACCAGCCTACATTGCTTATTTCCTGTTGTTGGTTGGGATGATATATGCCGCCTACCGCTTTCAACTCAACCGCCAATTGCAAAAACAGGAAACGGACAATCTTAAAGCTTTAGATACCTTTAAAAATCAGTTGTATACCAATATCACCCATGAATTCAAAACGCCATTGACCGTAATTAGCGGTGTAGTAGAACAAATACAGGGCTTTGAGAAAGCCAAGGGGCTGATTAAACGCAGCAGTACTAATTTGCTGAATTTGGTGAATCAAATACTAGACTTACGAAGATTAGAGGAAGGCCGCATGGAGATAAAATGGGTGCAAGGGGATATTATTGCCTACATCAGGTACCTATTAGCCTCTCATAAAGCCTTGGCAGAACTAAAGGGTATTGAATTGTACTTCATTGCTGAAACCTCTAACCTCCAGATGGATTTCGATAAAGAGATGCTGCAACGTATCTTATCCAACCTTCTTTCCAATGCCATAAAATTCACCCCTCAAAATGGAAAGGTCTACCTACAAACCAAAACTAATATTGCAGGAGAGAACAAGGGAGAATCCTACTCTACATTAGTACTTTCGGTCATTGACAACGGAGTCGGCATTCCAGAAAAGGACCAAAAAAATATTTTCGATCGCTTTTATCAAGTGCAAGGAGTAAAAAATAAACCATCCGATAAACGCCTCCAGTATCGAGGGCCAGGTGGTGGGACAGGTATCGGTTTAGCCATGACCAAAGAGTTGGTCCAACTAATGGGCGGAACCATCTCTGTCGACAGTGCCTTGGATAGAGGTAGCACTTTTATGCTTACCTTTCCTATTCATCAAAATGCGCCGAAAACATCAACCGAAGTTCTACTATCAGAAACGCTTTTTACTCCACAAGAGACCGTTAGTACCAGTGACTCCTCCTCCCCTCCTGCCGCAACGGAAGAAAGTTCACTAAGTGTTCTACTCGTCGAGGACAATAGCGATGTAATGGATTATCTCATCTCTCTATTGGATAAACACTACGAACTATATCTAGCTAGAGATGGGGCAGAAGGAATCGAAATGGCATTGCAACACATGCCCGATCTGATTGTGAGTGATGTGATGATGCCGAAAAAGAATGGTTTCGAACTCTGTACCGCGCTTAAAGAAGATGAACTAACCAGCCATATTCCCATCATTCTATTAACAGCCAAATCAGGTGTGGAATCTCGCTTAGAAGGCTTGCAACGTGGTGCAGATGTCTATCTAGCTAAACCATTTGACCAACGGGAATTGTTTATTAGATTGGAGCAACTAGCACAACTACGGCAGTCTCTACGCGACCGGTATCAGTCTTTGAGTCCTATCATTGAAGAAAAAGAAAGTAACCCCTTTGCACAGGAAGATGCCTTTATGAACAAGCTTCAAACGACCATCGCCAGCAAAATGAAAGATACGGAATTTGGCATCAGTCAACTTTGTGTGGATATGGGGATGAGTAGGTCACAACTGCACCTTAAAATCAAAGCGTTAACCAATCGGTCAACCTCACATTTCATTAGAGCCATTCGTCTCCACAAGGCCAAAGAACTATTAAGACAAGCTACTATGAATGTGACCGAAATCTCCTATGAAGTTGGCTTCAACGATCCAGCCTACTTCTCAAAAAAATTCGCTGAAGAGTTCGGTGTCAGCCCAAAAAAATACATGGGCAATGCATTTTAATTCTTTTCTTATTAAACGTTTCATTTCCAACATCCACCAATAAGCAGCAATAGATAATCTATGGCAGCACCGAAGTGCTGCTTATCAAAATGATCATTTTTATTCCAAATTGATGTGGCATCACTATGCTCATATTCTGAAATTGCTGGCTATCAATTAAACCAATAAATAGACGCTTCATGAGAGCTTGGCAAATTCAACAGTACGGGGGGCCTGAGGTATTTAAGCAAGTGGAGATACCAGCCCCTACAAATCAGGCAGGGCATATTTTGATTGATGTAAAAGCCTTTGGTATCAACCGAAGTGAACGCTATACTCGTCAAGGGCACTCAGGTAAGGCTGTAACCTTGCCCAGGGTTTTAGGTATTGAATGCGTCGGTATTGTACTGGATGGCGGGGGGACAGACTTACAAAAAGGCCAAAAGGTCGCAGCGGCCATGGGGCATATGGGACGATTGTACGATGGAGGATATGCTGAGCAGACCATTGTCCCCAGGTCCAATGTTTATCCCGTTGATACAACATTGGACTGGGCTACTTTAGGGGCTTTACCCGAAATGTATCTGACTGCTTGGGGCGTGATTCGAGAAGCCATCGAATTGCCCAAGGATAGTTCCTTGTTAATCAGAGGGGGAAGTTCTTCGGTGGGGTTAGCCTGTGCCTCTATCGCCAAGGAAATGGGATGTACGGTCCTGGCTACCACTCGTAAACCAGCTAAAGCTGCTCTACTAAAGGCGGCTGGAGTTGATCATGTTTTAATCGATGATGGTAATATTGAACCGAAAGTTCGGGCAATTGTGCCGCATGATGTTGCTGGAGTGGTAGAATTGGTAGGAATAGAAAAAACTATCCTGGATTGTTTACATTGTACTGCCCCTAAAGGAACTGTGGGTATGGTTGGATTTCTTGGCGACACCTGGGACTATAAGTTTTTTCCATGGATGCCATCCACGGTGAAGCTAACACTATATAGCACAGAAACATTGCATACTGACTATGCAACTCCGGTCTTACAAAAAATTGTGGATCAGGTGGCTGCGGGTGCCTATCAAGCCAATATTTACAAGGTTTTTAGTTTTGAAGAGCTTCCGGCAGCTCATGAGATGATGGAAAACAATCAGGCTGCGGGAAAACTGGTGGTTTTAACAGATAACTAAGTTACGTTCTTTTTTGTATAATTATACATGCGAGAATATACGATCCCCAATCACCTTATTCCGGACCAGGCTCCCCCTCCAATTGGCCTAATCGATTACCATGTCGAAGGAACCCCCGTTCGCAATCGCATTCTGTACACTCAAAATGTGATCAGCTTCATGATCCATGGTTCCAAGGAAATTCACATGCAAGATGCCCCCCTAAGTTTTGATCATACACACTTTGCCATCATTACCTCCAGTAGGTGCTTGATGACAGAGATATCTGCCAATGGCAGGTATCGTAGCATCTTGTTCTTTTTCAATGATGAAATTTTAAGCACGATTTGGCTCAAGCACATAGACACTTTGCAGGGGGCAGCCACTAAAACGGAAGCAGCGTCTATGCCCTACGATACGTATATGCTTCAATATCGTAACTCCCTTGAATTACTATGTAAAACAAAATCTTCAAGTATTGCTCTGTTAACTGCTAAACTTGAGGAACTCCTGCTATACCTATTGCAACGTCGACCTCAACAACTCATTGCGTTGCTCAATAATAGCAAATCAAAACTGGAGGTAGATTTCAGAAATGTTGTAGAGAATAATCTATTTTCCAACCTCAATATAGAGGAACTGGCCTTTTTATGTCGGATGAGTCTTTCCACCTTCAAACGTCATTTCCACAAATTCTATGAAACTTCGCCCAGTCGTTTTATTCAGGAACAGCGAATGAAAATGGCTGGCCAACTTTTGCAGAAAAAACAACCTCCATCAGAGATTTACAGCCTTGTCGGATACGACTCTTACTCCAATTTTGCTCGTGCTTTTAAGCAGTATCACCAAGTAAGTCCACGTCAATATCAAAACATGAACGTTTTGGAATAGTATTCGAACGAATTGATGTAGGTCACGCCGCCTCAATCCCTGCATTTTTGCCTTAAAAAAAGATCCATTATGAAAGGTAAAATGCTATTTCTATTCTTTTGCTGGACGATCATGGGCCAGGCTCAAACTTTCTCTCTTAGTAGTGAAACGCTTGGCGGCCAATTTACAAACAAGAGTGTATTCGAGGGTTTCGGTTGCACAGGGGGCAATGAATCCCCACAATTGAGCTGGGAAAATACCCCATCAGGAACCAAAAGTTTCGCCATTACGATGTATGACCCAGACGCGCCTACGGGAAGCGGATGGTGGCATTGGGTAGTTTTCAACATCCCAGCCTCTACAACAGAGATTCCAGCCAATGCCAGTGCAGATCGCAAACACACCTTGTGGCAGGCAGCTATTCAGGGAATCACAGACTACGGCACGACAGGTTATGGAGGCCCTTGTCCGCCAGAAGGCCACGGGGATCATCAATACTTGATCACAATCTATGCCCTAAAAGTAGATAAGTTGGACCTGGATGAAAAAGCAAGTCCAGCCTTAGTGGGATACTTCTTAAATAGTAATGCGCTGGCAAAAGCCTCAATTGTAAGTTACTTTAAGCGTTAGTTCTACAGTTTATAGCGTATACTCAAGCGCAATCGACGTGTATCAATCTTTTGCGTTGATCGAGCATACAGGCCAGAAACCTGGATAAGGCTGCGTGTAGAAAGACTATTGAAAACATCTATCAAGCTCACACTGCACTCAGCCTTATCTGCTTTGATTTGATAGCGAAGAGCTAAATCAAGATAGTATTGAGGGGCCTGTTCTCCTTGTGGTTGGACCGTTCTGGATTGGTACAATCCACTGATTTGGCTCTCCCATTTTTCAGCCATTCTAAAACTTGCAGCTAGTTTGTATTGCTGGCTAAAACCTTCGTTTTGAAGGTCTAAACTTGCCTCTTTGTAATCATTCCTAAAAAACAGGAGTCCGATGTTTATATCAAGTTGGTCCGAAACCACCAGCAATGCGCTAGCATTACATCCATAATTGTCGAATTGATCTAAGTTGATGGGGGCAATCACCCTCAGGCCTTGTGCATCTATTGTAGAGACCCGCTGAATGAGTTGATGATATTGCTTCCAAAAGAGGTTGAAGGTCAAGCTATTTCCTCCAATGAAAGTGGAATATCCCAAACTATAGGCATCTATAAATTCTGGTTTTAGGTTTGGATTGCCAAATGCTAGCTCAAAAGGATTCGCAAGGTTAGGGAAAGGGTTGAGGCGATTGGGAGAGGGCCTATTGATTCTGCGGCTATAGCTCGCCAAGACCTTACTCCTCTCCAAAATTTGATACCCTATCTTCGCTGAGGGAAACATATTGAAGAAAGAATTAGCAAAACCTTCTTGTAAGGAAGTAGATACATATTGATTAGCGCTATATTCCAGCCGAAGTCCAATTCCCCATAGCAAGGAAGCTCTAGTTTCTTCGTATTCACCATAGACTGAAGTCACATGATCCGTATAGTCAAATTGATCTGCTTGAAACAATTCTGTTTCTAGCTCACCTGTTTCCTTTTGTACTCGCTTCAATTCAAAACTTTGGCCGATTTTTCGATAAAAATACTGGCCGCCCCAAGCTAGTTTTCCTTGTCCTACGGCAGCTTCTAGGCTAGCATCGAAGAAGACGCCATCATTCACATCAATATAGTGGCTGAATCCTCCATCATAGGATAGATCTTGTGCACCTAATCCTCTGATCTCATCTAGCCGATTGATGCGTTCATCTTCGACCGAATGTACCCAATCCATTGTCAGCTGCGTCACTTTACTTTTGTCCTCACTTTCGGCTTGATAGGACAAATTAAAACCGTAGCCTTCGTTGAGTTCCGGTTCGCGATTATCTGTAAGTCTATACTCAAAAAATGTCTGCAAATCACCTACCGAAGCATTTTGTTCCTGAACATGTCGTTTATTGCGATCCCGATAGGTCCCTGTAAGCGTCAAGGAGGCTTGTTCATTCAAATAGTAATCCATTCCGAACTCCAAATTATTACGAACCTCTCTCCGGCGTGCAAAGGTGGACTGAGAAATGACAAGTGTGTCACTGCGCAACTGTTCCCTGGTTCCAATGCTACGTCTTGTTTGTTGACGCCAATTGTAACGCATGAAGAAGTTCAAATTGTCTTGCCGGTAAGCGATACTAGGTGAAAGACTGAAACGATCTCGGTTTCCAACACTTCCTACAAATTCACCTTTGAATCCCCTTTGGCTGTTTTTCTTTAGGATAACATTGATAATTCCTGCCCCTCCATCAGGGCTATGTTGGGCGGATGGAGCCAAAACCACCTCAATTGTTTGAATAGTCGAAGCATCGATTTGGCTTAATAATTGCGCGCCTTGGATAGCTGCCATCCCGGAAGCTTTACCGTTGATTAACACTTGTATATCTGTACTGCCCTGTAAGCTAATCTCGCCTTCTACGCCCACTCGAATCACCGGGACATTTTTCAATATATCAATGGCTGTTCCTCCTACACTACCGATCAGTTTATCCGGGCTAATCGTGATCTTATCTAGATCATTTTGTACAAGCAGCTTCTCTCCTTTGACCACTATTTCATTTAATGTTGCAACCTTAGAGCTAAGTAGAATAGTGCCTAAACTAACATCTCTCGTGAGGGAAACCTTTGCAGTAAACGCTTCATACAAGATATGTGAAGCCTTCAGAATATAAGTCCCACCAGGAAGGCTCTCAAAGGTAAATCGACCCTGTTCATCCGACAACAAGCCAGCCTTGAAAGAAGAGTCCGACCCTTCATGCACACTTAGCGTGGCATATGGAACAGCTTGATTCTGCTCATCCATCAGTTGGCCTTGCAAAACATAGGTCGCTTGTCCCATTACGTCAAGTCCTATCAAACAAAATAGCAACAGAAAACTTAAAGGCTGATATTTCATGAATTTAACTATAGCTTATCCGATGGAGCCTTATACGGCCTCGAGAAATAGCAAGTAAAGAATTATGACCAAAGGGTAGATCTTGCTCAATTTAGGAATAGAAGAAAGCGAACAAAAAATGCATACTGCTACTTTGCGCCAGAGGTGTGTTTGCTGTCGCTAAGCGTTTTAACCTTAGTGCTGGTCTAGATAATCTTTAATGCGCTTGCCATAAGTTCTACTTACTTTCACCTTGTCCTCATTGGGTAATACAAGGTAATATTCGCTGTTCTTTAAAGGAATAAATCGCTGCACATGTCGGAGATTAACCAGTGCAGAGCGGTGTACGCGTTGAAATTTTTCTCCTACTAGCTTTTCCTCCAATTCCTTCATAGTAGCTCGAATGTAGAATTCATCGTCCATCAATGAGATCTTTTGGTAATGATCTTCACTTTGAATAGATAAAATCTGTTCTTTTTCTACCCAAACTTGTTCACCATTGAGCTTCTTAAACAAGTGTTTTTCAGCTTCAGCTGGCGGTAATATGGACGGGGCTTCCTGAAGTTGCAAGAAAAGAAACACTCCGATCAAAGCTGACCAAGCCAGAAGATTTAAACTGACATATATATCTGCCTGGGCTGAGTAAAGCCCGTATCTGTGGAAGACGACCTCAAAAATAATATCAGCATATACATAGCCCAATGACAGCAGGACAACGACGGTACCGATTAGTTGGTAATAGCGTCCTGCTCGATAACATTTGACCATCCATTTACAGAGCGGCCACAACAAAACGAGAATTAGGAGGTGCACTAAAATGATTTCATAGCCGACTGTGCGCCATTTAAACTTTATGCGAGGATGCCAACCTATGTGTAGGTGAATTGGCATTACCAATTGAAGAAATGAAGCAACGAGAGATAAGCCAACAATCTTTTTAGTCGTTTCTGTCAACTTGCGCCAGCTGATGAGAAACATGGCTAGTGTTGGACTAGTGTTTTGCTTTGAACCTGGTGACATACGATGGAGTACTAAATAATCATCGGCAAGGAGCTCCTAGGCTAAGTTAACCCAATTCTCACAAAAATCCGTCAAGAATTTCAGTAAGTTCGGCCCCTTAGTCCATTCGGTAAGCTCGCTGACATGAAAAAGAGTGCATTCAAATGGTCCGCAGCATTTTCATTTGCCAGTCGGGTCCGCAGCTTCGACTTTGAAGACTTTGAAAGATCTACAAACAAATAGGGTTCTCCATATTGTTCTAGGTGCCATTCCCAATACTCTTTCCCTACTGGAGTCAGGGTTTGGGTGGCTTGACCGGGGCGTGCCAATTTTCCTTGGTAGGCTGTCAGTCCGATCGTGTAGACGCGGTTTTGCCACTCCTTATCCATCCAGTCCGGGAATCCCAAGATTATAATCTTCTTATCTTGGAGACCTTCCTTTTTCAAGGATTCCCAGTTTTTTGTCTGTTTTTCTATTCTAAAGCGGTGGACGCCTTCCACTACCGATTCAGGTGAACTAAACGCTCTAATCCTCTCCAATTGGACAAACCACTTCATATTGTTAAGCAATTGCTGTTCTCTAGGCTTCCAATCTACTTCCGTCAAAAGTTGATCACTCAGTTGTTCCAACAAGTTCAGGTCCTCCTTGCCGAGTAGCTTTAAGCGGTTTTCTTTATTCCAGATTGCGAGGAAAATCTCAAGTGATCTACCTACTTCGCCCTCTACCCTATTGTTATCAAGCCATCCCTGAATTTCGCTGGCCCATTGCTCCTTTGCTGCCAAATGAAATTCACACCCCAAACCTAGATTCTCAAACTTCTCTCTTTGGGCTTCCTCTCCCAGATATTGCAATAGCATTCGCATAGCAGTACTCTCTCGCCAAACCCGATATAAATAGGCAGCCGCAGCATCTACCCTATGTCGTTTTAGTTCTTGCTGCATTTGAATTCCTTCATAAACTCCTATCGGCCAAATTAGGACCTCAAAACCCAATGCCTCGTGCAGATAATGAATGATCCGTCCCAATGCCTCATAACTCGATCCACTCCCACCCTGTCCAAAATCCAGTATGCTGATGACTTGCTTCTTTCCAATTGCCTTTCCCATTCCCTCTAGGTCTTCAAAAGTATCTCCGTTTTGGATACCAATTTGATCTATACTATAAATTTTAAGACTATCTAGGGCCAGTACATAGCCGCAGAGTGCTAGGCAAAAAGCAATCAATAAAAATACTTTCATGAGTCGGGTTTTATATCAGGTCAAAGAAACCCACATCCGGTCCTATACCCTAGCCAAACAAGCAACTTGTCGCCAATTGTGACGCTCCCGTCGTAAAATTCTGTTTGTCCAAAATCTCTGAAAAGTATATATTCCGATTCTTTATTTAATACCATTCTAACTCCCGTTCAAAATGGACTCCAACACTTTCCGCCGGCACGCACATCAATTTGTAGATTGGATGGCTGATTATATGGAACAGGTTGAAAACTATCCCGTTAAATCCCAAGTTCAGCCCGGAGAAATCTACGCTCAAATTCCTGCCGTATTGCCGGATAATGGCGTATCAATAGACACTATTTTCCAGGATTTTCAAGACAAGATCCTACCTGGCATAACACATTGGCAAAGCCCTAACTATTATGCCTATTTCCCTGCAAATGTCAGCCCACCATCCATCCTGGCAGAGATGCTTATGTCAACAATGGGAGCCCAATGTATGAAGTGGGAAACCTCTCCGGCAGCAGCAGAGTTAGAAGAACGGGTTATGGAATGGCTGCGGGATGCCATGGGGATTCCAGCCACATGGGATGGTGTCATTCAAGATACTGCTTCTACGGCTACACTAGCCGCTTTGCTTTGTGCCCGGGAAAAGCACTCCAACTATCAAGTGAATGAAAAAGGGTTTGCAGGTTTTGCCAACTATAGAGTGTATTGTTCCACTGAAACGCATTCTTCCATCGAGAAAGGCGTGAAGATTGCCGGATTGGGGAAGAAAAATCTCGTCAAAATTGCAGTGGATGATGATTTAGCCATGCGACCAGATTTACTACAAAAAGCTATTGAAGAAGATCTAGCTGCAGGTTATCACCCACTTTGTATAGTCGTGGCTGTTGGTACTACTGGGACAACCGCTATTGATCCCTTGGATGTGATTGGCGATATAGCAGAGGAGCACAACATCTGGCTACATGTCGATGCCGCCTACGCCGGTTCTGCCTTGCTACTGCCAGAATTTCACTGGATGATTAAGGGAATCGAAAAAGCGGATAGCTTTGTTTTCAACCCACATAAATGGCTGTTGACCAACTTTGACTGTACAGCTTATTTTATAAAGGATACACAGGCCCTGGTGAATACCTTCGCTATCTTGCCGGAATACCTGAAGACACGGACAGATGGGCAAGTCAACAACTATTGTGATTGGGGGGTACCGTTGGGTCGGCGTTTTCGGGCCCTAAAACTATGGTTTGTGCTGCGCTACTATGGTTTAGAAGGACTGCAAAAAAAACTCCGTGGTCACATGAAAATGGCTAAATGGTTAGAAGAACAAGTAATAAAGGCTCCAGATTTTGAGCTGCTTAGTCCGAGAAGTCTGAATCTGGTTTGCTTTCATTACAAACCTCCTCACCTAAGTGATATGACTACTATTAATAGTCTCAATGAAAAACTGCTACATCAGCTAAATGACTCTGGTAAAATCTTTCTGACGCATACTAAAATACGAGGGGCGTACACGCTTAGGATCGTGATTGGACAAACGACGGTTCAGCAGCAACACATTGAAACGGCTTGGGGTTTACTGCAAGAAACCGCACGAAAGCTGTAGAACCATTCGAGGTCAAGAGCCATTAAAAAAGGGCTGAGGAAAACCCCAACCCTATACGTATTTGGTTAGCTGCTATGTGTTATTTTGAGTCCTCCGATAAGCCTTGTTGCATGATTTTTTTTATTTGGGAGGTGTGGGGAGGAAAACACCCATACAGGCCGTTGGCGCTAGTCGGTGTTTTCCACCTACCAAATGATATAAATATGTTCATGCAACAATACCTCTCTGATACCTAAAAAACCTATTATAAATTGATTGAATTCGTATTTAGAATAGGCCAAATACCAGGTTGAGGAACACTGACGCCTTTATTCACACCTCTTTGCTCGCCATCTCCTCCGAAGTAATACAATGGCCAGCCCTTGTAAGTCAGTTGCTTTTTACCATGTACATCGATGATGGAAAAGTCTCCTGCTGAAAGGATAGAAGGGAGACTTTGTAGCTCATTCACCTCATAGATTGGCCATACTGGATCATTGCTAAAGTCTGCAGCCGTATAGTTATTCTTATTGCTGGTATCGTTAATAAACCCATAGAGCGTGCGACCTTCTGCATCAGTGAGGTAAAAAGTCTGAGCTTGACCTTCTGTATAATCCTCTTTGTATTCCTTTTGATCATTCCCGATCAATTGTGCTAAAGCATACATCAAAGTATAGTCCTGCTTAGCTACAAACCATTTATTCCCAGCACCTTCTCCTTTGGCATCTCCTTTGGCCTGATCCGGCGTGTAGTAGTATAATGGCCAGCCATCGAAAGTAGACTGCTTAGTTCCATCCGTACGGGTGATCACACCAAATCTGGCTTTATCTACCCCATTTCCAACTTCTGGATTCGCGACATAAAATACAGGCCAATTTGCTAGACAACCATCGGTGCAAGTTGCGTCTCCTGCTACATCTTCACTAAAGAAATATAAAGTCAGCCCGGTTTCATCTGCTAGTATATTGCCTAGCGTCGGATGCTGAACGAGTTGAATGTCAGGGTTGGCTGCGATAGGATTATCATCATCATCTTGAGAACACGAAACAAAACCTAAACAAAGCGCTAGTGTAAAGACCATTAAACTGAACTTCTTAGCTTTCATTTTTTCCTTTTTTGGTTAACAATTATGACACAAAGCACGTCTTATCGGCCATTAATTTCAACCAAAAACTACTCAACGGGAAAAAAACGAAGCTGAAGGAGAAGAATCAGATTGCGATCCTGGATTTGTCAAATTCTGTCATTTTGATCACTCCTCTCGCAGGCTTTCAATGGGATTCAAACGAACCGTCTTTCCCAATTGAATAGCTACCGTTATCCAGGCAATTAAGAGTGCCAAACAGCCCGCTCCAAAGAATACATACCACTGTAAATCAATGTGAAAAGCAAAGGTTCCCAGCCACATTTCAACCAAGAGATAGCTGATTGGTAGCCCAATAATTAGGGCAATACCGACCATTTTAGTAAAGTCATCTGATAATAGTCGCAAGAGTTGAAAAGCATTGGCCCCTAGCACTTTACGTAATCCGATTTCTTTTTTCCTCTTAGCTGCTGTGAACATCGCCAAACCAAAAAGGCCTAAGCAGGAAATCAGGGTCGCTAGGGCGGCAAAGTAACGAGACAGATGGGCTACTCGGTCTTCGGCAGCATACAGCGCCTGATAATTTTCATCAACGAAAGAATAATCTAAAATAAAGCCAGGGTTGGATTTTTGGTACAAGGATCTAATGGCTTCAATTGTCGAAGCTGTGCGCTGGCCATCAATTTTTGTCATCAAATAACGTCCTCGATCTCCCTGGTACATCATTAACGGTTTCACCTGTTCATGGAAAGATTCAAAATGAAAGTCCTTGACTACGCCAATGATTTGCCAAGTTCCACTTCCCATTTCCAACTGCATACCGATAGGATCTTCTAGCCCCATATGTCGAATGGCCGTCTCATTGAATATCAATCCAGTAGAATCCGCCCCAAAAGACTGAGAGAAAGGTCGACCTGCCTCCATTTCCATCTCCAAAAGTTCTATCATGCCGTAATCAATCTGAATAATCTCGAAAGAAGTACGATCTTCCGGATTCTTTCCTGGCCACTGGACGCTATTGGTGCCCCAGTCGCTCTCCGTCATGGTGTTATCAATAATCGAGGAGCCGACAATGCCGGGTATCTTTTGCAGTTCATCCAAAAAAACACGGGCATTAACGGGATCCTCCATCTCGCCTTCCTTTTCTATCATAATCAGATTATCACGCTGGTATCCTAAATGCTGGTCCTGTGTGAACTGGACTTGCTGATACACCACCCAGACTGCTACAATGAGCATGATGGATAAACTAAATTGTAATACGACCAATCCCTTCCTAATCCACAGTTCTCCCCAATGTGTAGTTATTTTGCCTTTCACAATCAGAATTGGCTTCAACATGGACAGATATAAAGCGGGATAACTGCCTGCCACTAATCCCGTAAATAATAGACAAACCAGAAGCCAACCCGCTAAACTCCCATTCCAATGCAACTGAAGCGATTTCCCCGTGATCTCATTAAAGCTTGGCAAAAAGACCACTACTATCAACAGGGCAATAATCAAACCTGTAAAAGATAGGAATAGAGATTCACTCAAAAACTGCATGACCAAACTTCTCCTTCCTGCACCCAAGGCTTTTTTAATCCCAATTTCTCGACTACGTAAAGAAGCTCTAGCCGTAGATAAATTCATGAAATTGATACAGGCTATCAGTAGGATGAATAAGGCTATCAAGGAAAACAGCCAAACATATTCGATTCGCCCTCCCTTTTGTACACCATTTTCATAATCGCCGTATAGATAGGCATCCTCGTATTTGGTGACCGCTAAACGTCGCTGTGTTTCATTATTCTCGGTCTTGATGGCTAGGTAGTTGACAATTTTGTCGTTGAATGCTTCGACATCTGTACCTTTTTCTAATAACACAAAACTTTGGGGATGGGTGTTCCGCCATTCATTTACCCATCGATTTTCCTGACTCCACACTTTAAAAGGCAAAACAAAATCAAATTGTAAGGATGATGTTTTAGGTGGGTCTTGAAATACACCTGCTACTGAGAAAGAGGTCGCGTGTTCCCATTTGATGGACTCTCCCAAAAGTTGATCTGTACGGCCAAATAGGCGCATTGCCAAGCTTTCCGAAATAGCAATATTGCCGACGTCGTCTAGAACCTGCTGGGCGCTCCCTTCTTTCAATGGGTAGGAAAAAAGTCTAAAGAAATCTGCGCTAGCATACAGCCCCTCTGTTTTGATGTTCGTCTCAGCGATACTCAAAGTATGCGCATTGATGGATTTAGTTCGAGCAGTTACAGCAGCTAGGACTTCAGGCATCTCCGCTACTAAAGCAGGCCCCGTAAGGCCAGAAGTGTTGTTCTTGGTATGTATTCCACTCGGTAGCGTAGTATGCTCCAGTATTTGGTAAAGCTGTTCCCCCTGAACGTGAAATCGATCGGTTTTCAACTCATCCTGTACCCAAAGGGAAATGAGTAAAAAACAGGCTAAGCCTGTGGAAAGCCCTAGCAAATTGATCACAAATGAAGTCTTATGTCGCCAGTAATGCCTGGCAGCAAGAAGTATGTTATGTTTAAACATGTCGTGGTGAATATGGAGTGAAGGTGATAATATCTTCCTAATCAAATTGGGTCGGAGAAGTCGGGCCACTTCCCAGGTGTAAAGCCAGCGAGCTCTTCCTTCTGGATATTCGGCTATATATTCTTGATATACCTCTTCCAGGTCCCCTTCAATCTCCTCCAAATATTGATCTCGAATAAAGAACCGTAGGATAGCCAATGGCCAGCGAGGTGGGGTCGGATAGTCCGGTGTTTGCATAATTAGTTGAAGTCTACTTGAAAAGGAGGCATAGATTTCCACAACCCAGACCTAATCTCTCTCATTTGTACCAGTACCGCCTGTCCTGCCGGCGTCGCAGTATAGATTTTCTTACGCTTCCCTCCCCTCTTCGCCGTCGCTTCTCCAAATTCCGAACGCAAATAGCCCTTGTCCTCCATTCGCTTCAAGGCCGATTGCACCGAGCCAACACTAATTGTGGCTCCTAGACGCTCCTGTAGTTCTTTACGAATGGCAACGCCATAGGCTTCTCGTTGTAACACAATGACGGTCATTAAGACCAATTCCTCGAATTCTCCAATCTTGGTTATTTTCATAGTATTAAATTCGTAATTGCAGTAAATATACAAAAAAGTAATTAAATTCGTAATTGCAGTTTTTATATCCATTTTGGAAGTGTGGATAGGTTGGTCATACATTTCGGCGTCAGGAAAGCGGAAGCGGAGCAGCATACCGGCGGCGATCTGTTGTTTAGAATCTATAATATGGTGAGAACGAAGATAGGCTTGCTATCGTTGCGATAAAATGGAAGAATACAAGTGGAAGATGAATACCTAGGCACGGCAAGCTCATGCTTGAACACATTGTTCAAAACAGACTCGTACCCGCAGCATCCCCTAAAATCTCCTTAGCCTTTTAAAAAACCTTCCATCCAAAGAACTGTATTCTTCAAAATCTGCAAGGGCGTCTTCTGGAAAAAAATGGGATAGGTTTCATGGCCAGGTCGGAAATAGAAAACCTTCCCCTCCCCTATTTGCCAAAGCGCTCCACTTCGAAACCATTCCCCTGTAGCCCAACGTTCTTCGAAGATCACTTCATCGGGTTCTGGAATATGGAAAGGTTCATCATACATCTCGGTAGCGGGAAGACTAAATCTATGGGGAATGCCAGTGGCAATGGGATGTTTAGGTTGTAGAGTAATTAAGGTACTAGGCTTACCGTCATTGCGATAAAAAGGGAAAATACAGGTCGGAGGTTCAACGGTGACTTGTATACGACCATCGGGGAATTTACGTTCATATAAACTGGGTTTGACTTGCTCCCCAAGTTTAGGTACGCGAAAACGGAGGCTATCCGGGATGGTCTGATACACAATATCTACTGGTCCAGGCATAGCACCATATTTCGCTTCGACACGCGCTCTAAGTACCTCATTCATAGCAGCCATAAAGGGATTAGCCCAATGGGCAGAATGCAAAAAGATCATGTGCATCTTCCCTTTTTTCACACGCTCTATCAATCGCTTCGATGTTTCCACAGATACCTCTGTATGCCGTACATGTCCCCACCAAATCATCACTTCGCAATTTTCCAGTACAGCTTCACTCAAGCCTTGCTCTGGATCGTCCAGGGAAACGGATCGAACGGAGAGGTTGGGATTCTTCTCCAAGGCAGTGGCAATCTGATTGCCCAAAAAATCAGGATATGCCTTCTTCTGCCTGGGTTGGCGCTCATCCCATACCACCACCTGGATCTTGGGGTTAATTAAAGGTGGACCTTCCAGATAACCTAGAGATGCCAAAAAACGATCCGTCTGATATACAGTCTCTCGGTAATTCTTTTGGCTGCGAAAATTGAAAAAGCCATGGGTTTGCCCTTCATACAGAAAGGTCTCACAACGCGCACCAACTGCCTCCATTGCAGCATCATAGGCTTCAATGGTAGGCACATCTACTAGGCGATCCTTAGTACCAAAGAACACAATCGTGGGCGGAGCACCAGCTTTGATGTTGTGCTTAGGGGAGAATGCCTGATATCGATCTTTCACGCGTTCATACCCGTATTGCCCAGGTCCGTTGTCATAAACTGGATTAAATAGAACCAAAGCATTGGAACGAGCTGATATTGACAAATCTTCCCCTTCTTCATCCATCCCGGGAACATTGCCCGTTGCTGCCGCCAAATGTCCACCTGCAGAGCCGCCAGCGGCGATGATTTGGTCTGGGTCAATCCTCAACTCCTTATGGTGCTTCCGCAAATATCGTATAGCCGACTTCGCATCCTTTAAAGACTCAAAAGGAGTCGTATTGTGCCGAGAAGCCACCCGATAGTCTGCTAAGGCTACGATAATTCCTCTTTTAGCAAAGTACTCCGCATGTGGCCGGAATTGATCAATGCTTCCTCCATTCCAGCCTCCTCCAAAAAAGAAAACCATAACCGGCAGCGGCTTCTTTGCTTGCTCTCCGGGCGGATAATGGAACTCCATGGCTAAGCTGATCGTATCTATTTGCTTGTACACCTTAGAGGTTACCTCTCCCGTATCTTGGGCAGACAAGCCGCTACTATTCAACAAACAAATTACAGCCATTAATACAACCGAACCTCTAAGCATTGGAATCAAATTGAAAAGATAAAATAAATAGGCTGTGACACAGATATTTGAAGTTTCCAAAGAAGTGCGGTGCTTACTTCGAATATCAACTCTCAGCTGTAATGAAGTACTTTTTATAGTCTAATGCAACTATGCTAATACATCTTTCACCACCTTCCCATGCACATCAGTCAAGCGATATCGTCGCCCCTGATGCCGGAAGGTCAGTCGTTCATGATCCACCCCCAATAGGTGCAAAAGGGTAGCTTGAAAGTCATGCACATGTACTGGATCTTTGGCCACATTGTATCCAAATTGATCGGTCTCACCAAAACTCATTCCCGGCTTTACCCCTCCTCCTGCCATCCAAATGCTGAAACACCTGGGATGATGATCACGGCCATACCTTGTCCCCCTGTTCAAACCTTGTGAATAATTGGTACGACCAAATTCGCCGCCCCAGATAACCAAGGTATCCTCCAACATTCCTCGGCGCTTCAAATCTGTAATTAGGGCAGCTGAGGCTTGATCCGTATCCTGGCATTGCTTAGCCAGGTGCTCTGGCAGGTCATTGTGGTGATCCCAGCCCTGGTGGTAGAGTTGAATAAAACGGACATCGCGTTCTGCCAAACGGCGAGCCAGCAGGCAATTAGCCGCATAGGTTCCAGGAATCCGAGAATCAGGTCCATACAACTCATAGACCTCCTCCGATTCCCCCGATACATCCATCACTTCTGGTACAGAGGTCTGCATTTGGTATGCCATCTCGTACTGGGCGATTCTAGATTGCACCTCGGGGTCTTGCACCTCCTCGTGGTAGTGTTCGTTAAGTTCCTTAAGATGGTCCAACAGACGGCGACGGCCATGCGCTGAGACCCCCTCAGGGTTGGTCAAATACAAAACCGGATCACCTCCAGATCGAAACTGAACACCTTGATACTTAGATGGCAAGAAGCCAGTACCCCAAAGCCTGGAGGACAATGGTTGTGCCGCAGCTACTCTCCCTGAGCCTTTTGATAAAAGCACACAATAAGTAGGTAGATTTTTGTTGGTGCTACCCAAGCCATAGCTCAACCAGGACCCCATACTAGGGCGGCCACTAAGCTGAGATCCAGTCTGGAAAAAAGTCATAGCAGGGTCGTGGTTGATAGCCTCAGTATGCATAGATTTAATGAAACAAAGATCATCCACTACGCCAGAGGTGTAGGGTAATAAATCACTTACCCAAGCACCGCTTTTGCCATGTTGCTTGAAGACCCTATGTGCTCCCTTTAGCGGAAAAGATTTTTGATTAGCCGTCATCCCCGTTAACCGCTGACCATTCCGAATGGAGTCCGGAAGGTCTTCTCCTTCTCTTTGATTAAGTAAGGGCTTATAGTCAAAAAGCTCCATTTGAGCTGGGCCGCCACTTTGAAATAGGTAAATAACCCGTTTGGCCCTGGCCAAGTGATGGGTTGTGCCCAATAAACCACTTCCCAACAAATTTGCGCCCAATGCATCACCACTTCCACACCCAGGCAATAAGCTTCCCAAGGCAGCCAGTCCTAAACCTTGCCCCGCCTTGGATAGGAATGCTCTCCGTGTCAAGGAGAAGGGTGAATATTGATCCAATAAATCTTTCTCTTTCATAGTTGGAAAATTATTAAGGGCCTAGTAAGTGCCTTGAAACTATCGGAAAAATCTCTCAGCTTTTATGTATAGATTCTGTCAGATTGAGAATGGCAGAAGCAAGCACCGTGTAAGCAGCTAATTCTGTTACATTTTGTCTTTTGGCAATCGGAATTTCACCAATGGATAATAGCCGATTGGCAGCATCTGGATCTGTTGCAAACGCACTTAACTCTTCCTCTAAGAGTCGCAGTAGGATATCTACCTCTTTTGCCACTGGCGAACGTGAAGTAGCCCATTTAAAAGCATAGGCAATCCTATTTTCAGCTTGTTCTCCACCTTCTTCCAACATGCGTTGAGCCATCAAACGAGCTGCTTCCGTGAATTGTGGATCATTCAATAAGACTAGAGCCTGCATAGGCGTACTTGTGGTGCGCCTCTTGATCGAGCATTGCTCCCTGCTAGGTGCATCAAAGACAGTCATCGATGGCGGCGGGATGGTCCGTTTCCAAAAAGTGTATAGGCTCCGACGGTATAGATCTTCTTCATGATCCTGGATATACTTCCTCAGGGACTGGTTACCAGATGCGACTTGCAACCAAAGCCCTTGTGGTTGATAAGGCTTCACACTTGGGCCCCCTCGTTTGTCACTAAGCAAGCCACTAATGGCTAAGGCGTGATCCCGGATCTGTTCTGCCGTCAGCCGAACTTGGGGTCCTCGAGCGAACAGCAGGTTATCTGGATCTTTTTCTTGTAGTCCTGCTGGGATGGCAGCCGATTGGCGATAGGTAGAAGACATGACCATCAACTTTAGCAACTGCTTTAAATTCCATCCTGATTCCTGAAACTCAATAGCCAGCCAATCCAGCAGTTGTGGGTGCGTAGGCAAAGCTCCTTGACTACCAAAATCCTCCGGCGTGGCAACAATCCCGCGCCCAAAGATCATCTGCCAATATCGATTTACGGCTACCCTTGCGGTAAGGGGATGATCCGGAGAAAAAAGCCAGTTTGCCAGCCCCTTTCGATTTTTGGGCCATTCCTCCTTGAAAGCTAAGATGGCTTTAGGGGTGCCGGATTGCACCTGCTGTCCTGGAGCATCATACTGCCCACGATCCAGAATGTAGGTAGGACGAAGGCTGTCCATATCCTGCATGATCATGGTTGGTTTAACCACTATATCATCGGTGCGAACTTGGCGAATTCGATATTCTCTAAGCCTTTGCGTCAGGGATTGAAAAACGGGGTCTCCATGCAGTAATTCATGATACAACAAGCGCTGCTTTTCCTGCGGACTCCATGTTTCCTGCTGCGCAAGCACCTCGATGGGATCGAAGGTAAAAAGTTGCTGTACGGACTGGCTGTCTAAGGTGGTGGTAAACAGCATTAGTTCATCTAGTTGCCCTGCTAATAATCCCTTAGTCGTTCCTTTGGCTTTAGTAAAATCTACCTCTTCCTTCTCTAATTTTTTTTGAGCACCGAAGAACAAGGTCTTAGCTGGAGTCGGTTTGCCTTTTAAATTATCTCGTTGAGTATAGAGTTCTGTTAATTCTTGTGCATCTAGATAGATCTTCCAATCTTCTATCTTTTCACCTCCAGCATAAGTAATGCAAACTTGCGTCCACTTATTAGCAGGGAGGGTGGCCTTAGTCAGGAGTTGAGTTCGAGTCCCATTCCTTGAATTGATCAAAGCTACCTCCAAGCTTTTTCGACTATTGACTTGTACAAAAAAACTGGCTTTTTCAGAGGCATCCTTAGCCATCAGGACGGGTCCTCGTATCCCCCCGTCCAACGATTTAATCCAAAAACTCAAAGAAAAAGGTCTCGCAAAGTTGAAATTTTTGGAAGGCCCCAGAAGTGCATAACCTGTCCCTATCATCTCAGCCCCACCAGAGAAACGGCCAGGTACAGTTAGCATTTCATTGGCCACTTCAGCCTGTTTTCCGGAGACCACTTCGAGGCTTTTACCTTCCTCCTCAAAATCGAATGGATACCAGGCAGCTAAGCCCTTAGGAAGGCCGGCTTGAGTCGCGGTATTTTTGTTTGACACAGGTTGCCAATCCTTTTTTGCAGCAGCATAAGTCTGTACTTGAGTCGCCTGTTTATTATACAATTCCTGGATATATTTGCGCTGTTCTTCCACTTTATCCGCTGGCAGTGGCAAGTATGGAGCCGCTACTTCAATGCCATAATCCACACGCCCCTTTTCCGGGACACTATTGAAGAAGCTAAAAAGACTATAATACTCTTCTTGACTAATCGGATCATATTTGTGATCATGGCATTGCGCACATTCCACTGTTAGACCTAAAAATGCCGTAGAAAAAGTGTTGACGCGATCCAGCACGTAGGTAACTCGATATTCTTCATCAATTACGCCTACCTCTTGCGTTATTTTATGGTTTCGATTAAAAGCTGTCGCCAACTTTTGCTCATAGCTTGCGTCCTCCCAAAGATCTCCGGCTAATTGCCACTGTACGAATTGGTTATAAGGCATATTGGTATTAAAAGCATCGATGACCCAATCTCGCCAAGGCCACATACTTCGTTCTAAATCATCTTGATAACCATGAGAATCTGCATATCGCGCCACATCTAACCATTCCATTGCCAACTGCTCTCCAAATCGCTCCTCTTCAAGAAATTGATCAACCAAATTCTCATAGGCATCAGGTGCCTCGTTTTCTAGAAAGGCATCTATTTCAGCTAGACTAGGAGGTAAGCCTCGTAGATCAAAGGACAAGCGGCGAATCAGTTTTTCCTTCCGTGCCTGGGCACTTGGTCGTAGGCCTTCTTGTTCCAAGCGAGCTAATATAAAATGATCTATGGAGTTGGTGGGCCAGGAGGTAGTCTTGATTGTCGGTAAGACTGGGCGTTGCGGGGGAGTAAAAGCCCAGTGAGTTTTCCACTCTGCCCCTTGCTCTATCCATTTGGTCAACAGCTTCTTTTCATAATCACTAAGCTGAAGATTGGCGTCTGGCGGAGGCATCATTAGGTCTGGATCAGTATCGTGGATGCGGCTCACCAACAAGCTCTTTTTCACATTTCCCGGCACGATTGCGTAGGTCATGGCACCACTGTCCAAAACCGCAAATGCGCCTTCGCGTGTATCCAGCCGTAGATTCGCTTCTCTCACCTTTTCATCTGGTCCATGACATTTGAAGCAGCGATCGGATAAAATCGGCTTAATGTGAAAATTAAAATCTACCGCTCTGGGTAAAGCCTTGGAATTGACAGCAGTAGATGTGGCTCTTTCTTCACACCCTTGACTAATTGATATAAGTAACAAGAGTCCTAGTATTCCGACCCGAGTAAATCGATTATGCATACCGTAGTACTTTTAGGTACCGAAAGCAACTAACCAACTCTTACACGAAGAATCTTATGGCAACCAAGGCACTATCCCCAACAGGACATAGCGAACAGGTAGGTAAGGATTACACATGTGTTAAAAATGGTTCTCGTTTCGGATGTTCCTAAATTTACTACATTTCTTCAGCAATCCAAGGGGAAGAAGCGCTTGTTCATTCTTCACTAGCTTTCTGGTCGGTATTGAAATCTCTAATAAGGTCTGGCAGAATACTGACCTTTATCTTCTCCCACCACTTCATCCTGATCATAGATCAAGTTGCCGCGCAGGAAGGTAGATTTGACCTTACTTTTTAATCTCATCCCTTTGAAAGATGCGTACCCCTAGGCACGCTTAGGTTCCTTGGTTTGAACGATATACTCCTACCTATGTGTGTGTGTACATGATTGGGGTCAAATGGTGGGCATAACGATATGAAAATTCCCAGCTGATGCCGCTAACACCTTCAGAAGGTTTAGGAGTTTGATTCTGTAGTCTGTTACCTAATAGTCTCTGCAGCTTGCAGCGCTGCGATTTGATCTTGATGATATCCGATTTCCTTTAGTAATTCGGATGTATGTTCACCAATGTCTGGTGGATTCATGCGTTTTTCAACAACCGCATCTCCATATTCCAATGGGAATTTGGGGAGTTTTACCGTTTTGCCATTTGGCATATCGATATCCAGCAGCCCCTCTCCTTCATTCAATTGAGGGTCATCAAAGAGATCTTCTGGGCGTGAGATGGGGGAGAAAGGAATAGATGCAGCTTCACAATGGGCTACAATCTCAGCCTTTGAAAATGCCATTAATCGGTGTTCTAGTTCTGGCATGAACCAATCACGTTCATCAATGCGTTCCCCATTGGTAGCTAGTCGCTCATCGGCCAGCCAATCTTCCCAGCCAAAGGCATTGCAGAAACGCTCCCAGTGCTTTTCGCTAATTATTCCAATAAAGATTTTGTCCCCATCCTTGGTGTTGAATATGCGATAGATAGACCAAGCACTAATCCGGGCCGGCATCGGAGGAACGGGATGATTCACCTGCGAAGCATAGGCCATATGTTGTCCCATCAGAAAGGCACAGGTCTCAAAAAGAGCCGCCTTAACGAACTTACCTTTGCCTGTCTTTTCCCGTTCGTAAAGAGCTTGTAGAATACCAATGTAACCAAACATTCCGCCTGTTATATCAATGATCGATGTTCCCGCTCGAATAGGATCCCCTGGACGTCCCGTCATATAAGCAAGCCCCCCCATCATCTGCACGACCTCATCCATTGCGTGCCGCTTTTCATAAGGGCCACTCAAGAAACCTTTCAAGGAACAATAGATGAGGCGGTCATTGATCTCTTTCAACTTACCATAGCCGAACCCTAGTCGATCGATCGTTCCTGGCCCAAAGTTTTCTACCACGATATCAGCTGTCTTGACCAGTTCGTATATGATAGCTTTCCCTTCTTCCGTCTTCAAGTTGACCGCCAAACTTTTTTTGTTCCGGCTATACATCGAAAAATAACCGGTTCCGAAGCCTTTCAGACGGCGGGTGTGATCGCCAGCGGGTGGCTCAATATGGATCAACTCCGCTCCCATATCGGCCAACAAGAGACCACAACACGGTCCCATCACAGCATGGGTAAACTCCAAAACACGTAAGCCTTCTAAAGGTAAACTCATTTTGATTGTTTTTTCTGGGCTAATGTTCTTCCCAATATTCTTCCGAAGCTAAGTGCTGGCGTAATGGCCATTCCACTACAAAAGGCCTGGCCACTCGTCGCGCCTAGGCCAAGAAACTCTCCGGCACCATATAAACCATTCATTATCTGACCTTGTCGATCCAAGAGCTGCAGTTGTTTGTTGGCTTTCATCCCGCCGAAGGTGACTAAGACCGAAGCTTGTATTTCCAACGCATAGAAAGGGGCTTGGCGAACCGCATTTTCTAAATAGGTTCTGCCAAAATCAGAATCCTTACCTTCTTCTATGTGATGGTTAAACCCGACAACGGTTTCCTGTAAGGCCTGAGAAGGTAATCCACATTTTTGCGCCAACCGAGCTATAGAATTTGCTTTCCACATAAAGCGTTCTTCTTCAGCAGCAGCTTTTATGCGAGCTGTATCCCATCCGATCATAATCGGATTCTCCAAATCATTCTCTCCCCTTTCCAGTAAGGCTGATTCATCAAAAATCAACCAGAATTTCCAATCTGGTTGTTGCATTACCAAGCGCTCCCGAGTATCGGCGTTTGACTCATCTTCTGCCATAAAACGTTGGCCTTGCGCATTCACATATATTTCTCTGGGTTGTCTATAAATAGAGGTCAACACCATGGCCCAAGCCTCATTGAAATTGCACCGCCCCTCAGATAATGCAACGCCTCCTAAACTTGGCAAATGAAAATTGGCAAATTGAAAGCCTCCGCCTATACTTTCCATCACCCGATGTCCATCTCCAGTAGCAGTCGGGTAAGTAGAACTCAACAGCGGCACTCCGGGATGTTTGGCCGCAAAATAATCAGGATCGCTCCCGTATCCTCCAGTAGTCAGCACAATGGATTGCCCAGTAAAAGTTCGTTCTCCTTCTTCAGTCATCACTCGCACTTGCTCAAATCGCCCCTCAATAGCTTCTATTCCTATGAGTGTGTGCAGAAGGAAGCAATCTAGCTTACCTCTTTCTACTTGTTCATCCCACAAGGGCTTCAACACTTTATAAATGGACATGGCCTTGTCCACGCCGTAATGGGTCCTGGCGGCATTGTATGGAATATGACCATAAATAATTCTTGGGCATTCCGGTGCAAATTCAAAACCAAGGTCATCCAACCAATCGATCGTATGTGGTGCTTCTTCTACTGCCAAACGAATCAAATCTAAGTCTCCTGTCCCTTCGTTGAGGTCCACAATATCATCATAGTGCTTACTGGGGCTATCTTCTATCCCCATCGCCTTCTGCCGGCGTGTACCACCTGCGCTCATATGGCCTCCCGACCAATGTAGTGCCCCACCGATGTGATCCGCTTTTTCTATTACGCCGACCTTTACTCCCTGTTGTGCAGCAGTAATCGCACAAGCCATGCCTGCGGTACCCGCTCCAATGATTAGAATATCATACATAGCTTAGGGTTTAGCTGATCAGAATCGAGATTTACACGTCTTCAAGACTTCGGAAGTGTAAATCTCGATTCTACTTGATCTTATTAATAAATTCCGCTGGAACGGCTTCTAGTTCGGTATCCAAAGTAGCATTCCATCGATTAAGAAATCCATACATAGAAACCACTGCCATCATTTCGATAATTTGTGCTTCATCATAGTATTCTTTCAATACCTTAAAATCTTCGTCAGTCGTTTCATTAGGCACTACACTTGCCTTCAAGGCCAAGCGTAAAGCGGCCTTTTCCGCATCCGAAAACAAACTACTCCGCTCAAATGCCCAAACAGCTTGAAGCTTTTCCACTGGCACTAGCTGATCTCGTGCTGCATTAGCCGCATGAGCTTGACAATACCGACAACCCGCCGCGGAACTAGCAACCAGTCCCAGCAAACGTTTAAGCCCACCCTCTACTTTACCTGGCTGATAAATCGCTTGTACCAAAGCTAGGAAAGCCCTCAGTATATGTGGTTGATGAGCCATGAGCAAACCATCATTCGGGACAAAGCCCATCATAGATTCAGCCGCATCAAAAATGGACTGTAACTCGGGAATTGCCGATGTGGATAAAGGTGTGATTCTTGACATAAAAGCTTAGAGATTAGGAGTTGCTTCTAATTGATAGGTTCCATTTTCTTTCAAGTAGGCAACCAGCCCACCCGCTTGTAAAATATCAATCATGACCTTAGGCAGGCGAGTAGCCTGGAAACACTTGCCTGTTCTACAGTTGATGACTTCTCCCGTTTCTAAGTCAACTATCACTTCATCGCCTGGCTCTATGTCGTGGTCTGGAACTTCCAATACCGGTAGACCGATATTGATGGCATTGCGAAAAAATATCCGGGCAAAGTACCGGGCAATGACCACGCCAACTCCCGCTACCTTTAAGGCTATCGGAGCTTGTTCGCGTGAGGACCCACATCCAAAATTGTCGCCCGCTACTAATATATCTCCCGATTTCACATTATCCTTAAAGGCAGGGTCAAGATCCTCCAAAACATGAGCTGCAAGGGAAGCCGTGTCCAGGGTCTTGGTATACTTTCCTGGTATAATGCGATCTGTATCGATATTATCTCCATACACATGAGCTAATCCTTGCATAATCACTGATATTTTTTGGGATGTGTGATTTTACCTTCCACTGCCGACGCGGCCACTGTAGTGGGTGCAGCGAGGTAGATATTTGAATTTGGATTTCCCATCCGCCCTCGAAAATTCCGATTAGCCGCTGAGATCACAATCTCATCATTGCCCGGCACGCCTTGATGTGTTCCTACGCATGGCCCACAACCAGGGTTTAGTACCGTCGCTCCGGCGGCAACCAGTGTTTGTAAGGTCCCATCCGTGATAGCATCAAGGAGAACAGAACGAGAGGCGGGAGCAATCAAAAAACGTACGCCGTTAGCCACTTTTTTGCCTGCTAAAATTTGAGCAGCGGCTTGCAGGTCTTCCAGTCGGCCATTGCAGCAAGTTCCTATAAAAGCATATTGGATTGGCTGCCCCTCATGAGGGCTGATGTTTTCTACTTGATCCGGGCTCTCCGGGATACTTAACTGTGGTTCAAGTCCACTGACATCGAATTCCAGGGTTTGTACATATGCCGCATTTTCATCCGGATAAGTAGCTTCAAATTCATAATCTAATTCTAATCCTTTAGGGTGAACAAAGCCTGTTTTTCCACCCATTTCAGCCACCATATTTGTGATTGTCATACGACTAGCCAAGGTCATTTCTTCAAAGGCAGAACCCTTAAACTCCACAGCTTGATAAGTCGCCCCTGAAATAGATATCTTACCGACTAAATAGAGAATCAGATCTTTTGCCGTTACTCCTGCCTTTAGTGGACCATGACAAATGATTCGGATCGTCTCTGGGACCTTCAACCAAATCTTCCCGGTCTTCATTACAGCTGCCAAGTCCGTTGATCCTACTCCACAAGCCATTGCACCAATTGCTCCATAGGTAGGCGTGTGAGAATCCGCCCCCATGAAAATATCCCCTGGCCGAACGTATTGATGCTCAATCATTAATTGATGACAAATACCTTCTCCGATTTCAAACAGGCGGATACCCTGCTCTCGAGCAAACTCACGCATCATAGAATGCAGGTTAGCTATGCGTTCATTTGGGGCTGGAGCAGCATGGTCTATGATCAAAGCACAACGAGCGGCATCCCAAACCTGACCTCCTCCCATCTCCTCAAAAGCCTTAATAGCATAAGGCCCCGTCGTATCGGTTGCCATTACTCCATCTACTTCTGTTATGATCAATTCTCCAGCTCTGACCGAGCGGCCTACTTTCTTTGACAGTATTTTCTCGCTGATCGTCATGCTGAATTAGACTATTTTGATATCGGGATTGCCCCAAAGTTTATACAATTGTCCTTGCAAATCATAGCCTAGAAAAGTCTCTAGCTCTTTACTAATCTGCGACAACTTAGCAATGTCAATACCGGTTTTATACTCCATTTGGTGCAGTAGATGAGCCGTGTCTTCAGTAGCAATGTTGCCAGTTGCACTTTTGATAAAAGGACACCCTCCTAAGCCGCCAAAGGCTGTATCAAAGCATTGAACACCTGCTTCTAGTGCCGCATACACATTTGCCAAACCTTTACTTTCAGTGTTGTGCAAATGCAGAATAACCAATTTCCCATTCGCTAAGGCCACTACTTGTTCCATCAGCCTCCTCATTTGCCGAGGATTAGCCATTCCGGTGCTGTCTGCCAAAGCAATCTCATCGATACCCTGATCCAGGTGATGTTTTACCATATCTAGCACATGTTCTTCTGCCACCTTTCCTTCATATCGGCAACCAAAGGCACATTGAATCCCTCCTCTAACCTTTGCTCCTGCAGCCTGAGTAGTCTTCACCATTTCTCTAAAAGCCGTCTTCGCTTCGGCTAAAGTTTTCCGAGCATTTTTCTGACTATGTGTATCACTGGCGGAAATGGAACAAGCCAGATGATCTAAACCAGCTGCCAAGCCTCTTTCTACGCCTTTTAAGTTTAATACCAAGCCACTGTAGATGATCCCTTCCCGTTTATTTAATCGCTGGCATAATTGATCGGCATCGGCCATTTGTGGCACCCATTTGGGATGCACGAAGGAGGCGACTTGTATTCTTTTAATACCTGCATCGATCAATTGATCAATCAAGCGAAGTTTCATGTCAGTAGGGATAGTCTTTTCCAAATTCTGGAAGCCATCTCTCAATCCTTGTTCTTCTAGTAAAATCATATTTAATTGATCGCTGACAAAACGTTTCTGATTTTATCAAAATCCGGCAAGCTCTTGCCATCCGTAACCTCCGCATATCGCAAAAGACCTGCTCCATCAATAACAAATGCGGACCGCTTTGCAAAACCGGACATTCCCAAAAAATCTCCCTCGAATAGTGTATCGTAGGCCTTGGCTACCTCTCGGTTAAAATCAGAGGCTAAGGAAAAATTCAGCTCATTCTCCGCTGCGAACTTTTGCAGCACAAAAGGCGAATCTACAGATACACCAAGTACCGCTGCATTTAAACTATCATACTGGCTTTGATCATCCCTGGCCGTACACATTTCTGCTGTGCATACACTACTGAAAGCCAAGGGAAAAAAGAGAAGTACTAAGCTCTTGCCTTCGTAATCAGCTAGTTTAATGGGATTGAGATCTGTACCCACCAGCGAAAAATCTGGTGCTTTTTGTCCTACGGTTGGCATAGTTTAGGATTTTTTAAATTCGATTCTTAGGCAATTCTCTTGTTTTCGAGAAAACGAAGATGAAATTTAAGGCTTCACTGAAAGTAATCGTCTACTGACAGTAATCGTCAGTGGCACTTGTCCCTTTCATTTTATTATGTCCCCGAGGTTTGCCCAGGAGGATTAAATTCTACAAATTCGATCCAAATACCTTCAGGGGATCGCACCGCAAAAACGGATACTTTTCCATAGGGTTCAATCACTAATTCTCTGGGCGAAATATGGATAGCTACACCTCTTTCTTCGAGTAACTGAGCGTAAGCTTTCGCATCGGAAATTGGAAAACGATACATTAGTATTCCCAGATTAGGCGGAATAGCCCGATCCGAGAAATCCGTGCCCTCTAGCCCTTTCACCTGCAAGAATTCTAGGCTTCCCATATTGGTTCCTTCCGGATGGACAATATAGACTGGTAATTGAATCTGAGCATTCACATTGTGTGGAAACCCCAACACATTAGGTCCAGCTTTACGATCAATGCTATTGGCATGCATATACACTTTGAACCCCAGTCTGTTAATGAAGAAATCAAGTGTTGTTTCTACATTCTTACTGATATGCGATGAATTGAAAACATGACTCAATCTTTTCAAATTGGGATACCCTTGTAGCGTTGGAGCGTGGCGTTCCATCATAGCAATGACGATATCCTCAGGGCCTTTCATTAACACCTCACTCACATCAAAATCCCCAAATTGGTAGCGTATGGGATCACTGACACCATTCCAACCTGCTTTTTGGAAATCCTCAAATACCCTATTCAAATCCATTGCTCGCATATTGATATCAAAGATGCCTCCGGGGTCCCAGCTTTGTCCACTTGATCGAATCACTACCTGATCCACGCCTTCAAATTGTACCAAACGGATATACCCTTCGGCATCCCCTGGGTTCCCTAGCAATACCTCTTGACAGCGGGCAGGTTCATCCACGTTCCAGGCTGACAATTGCGCCCTTGAACTTTCTCTTCTAGCAATAAGCTGATAGCCTACCACCTCTTGGTAGAACCGGCTTGCCTGCTCGATATCGCGCACACTAAAAATCACCTCATGCAGACCTCCAACGGTAGGATTCATCGCAGAAGTGGAAGTAGATGTACTCATATTGGCAGGTTTTGATAAGTGAAGAATATGAAATGGCCTCAACCATAAATTTAGGATTGTGCTTGTGTGTAAATTTAGTTAATTAGATTAATTATTTATAAAGTTAACTATTTTTTTATAAATTTGATAGCTCGATATTTCAATGCCGACCAATCTTTATATGAAGTATATTTTCCTAATTCTTGGGCTCTCCCTTTCCATTATTTCTTGTCGGGAAGAAGCACGCCAAGATAAAACAGATACCAATATGTCTAATAGTGATCCACTTGCAGCAGATGCTACCGCGACAGGTTTATGTGGAGGCTTGCATACTGCTACTATAGCTACTACTGAGCTTGAAAAATATAAGCAATTCTATGTAGAGGCGATGGGTATGACATTAGAAGGTCCGCTAGCTATGCCTCCGGCTGTCCTAGATCAGCAACGCAAATTATGGCGCATCCCAGATAGTATTAGTTGGAAAACCTATCGGCTTCATCGACCCGAAGTACCTAGCTTGATCCAAATTCGCCTTTTGCTATTGGATCAAGAAACACCAAAGATCCACAAGAGTTATAGTTCTCGTGAAGTTGGCCCATTCTCTTTAGGGTTTCCCAATGGGGATCAGATGCAATTAGATGCCGAACTTCGAGAAAAAGGTTTTACCACGATGGCTCCGGTGCAAGTTGGGACAATTGAGCGACCTGATGGTTCTTCATACCGATATATCGAGACCATTTATCAAGCGCCGGACTTCCTACATGCTGTAGGGATCGAGCGAAAAGATGGTGTCCCGCCTCTTTCGCCCATAGATACGCGAACAAAAAAGGGTGGGCCTGGATACTCCGCCATGGTCTTGGATGATTCCGACACCTTCCTTAACTTTCTACAGGAAGTACTAGATCTAGAACTTCGCGCCGATCGGCATTGGGAAACTAGCGAGGGCTCGGCTTTGGGGCTCAAGCCCGGCGTGCCTTTCCGTTTTTCCTTGGTATATGCAAAAGGGGTAGAACAGAATCATTTGTTATTTCTAGATTATGAAGATGGTATATTTGAACAAATCGAGGTAGCACCACGCCTTCCGAATCGAGGTTTGGGTATGTGGACTTTTAAAACCACCGATATAGCCGAGATTGAAAGAAGGGCAGTAGCGGCGGGTATAGAAGTGATTCAATCTCCGATCTCCTATCAAGATGCCATACTTGGCGAAGCCAAAGTAATGACAATGATCGCACCCAATGGTTTTCTAATTGAAGTTTTTGAACAATGACCAAAGGAATAAATTTATTCAAAGAGATATTGATTGGCGAGCTCGACAATAGCGAGCAAATTGCCGCTGAGAAAGTCGATGGGCATCAGGTACATCCTTATGCAAAGCATATAACCAGAGAATGCACTCATATCGTAAGAAATAAGCCTGACAACCTACGTGGCATTTATATTCTCGAAGAAAGCTATTATACTTATCCGGGCAAAGAGACCGAAGTTAAGCCCTTAATTTTCTTCGTCGAACCTGATGGAGAGAATAGCGTCAGGTTACATTCAATGAAGGTACCGACTCGCTTGGATCCAGCAGAGGTCGTCAATGCTAACGAGGACTTATATTTCGACTATGAGGAGTTGGAAGCCAATGAACGCTTCAAATCTGCACACTATCAATACCATGAAGGAGACTACTTCACGGTCAATCACCCCTGTGATTTTGGTAATGGTTTAAAATTCACTCTTATCGAAACACTGACCAAGGAATATCTGCAAGTAATGGAACTCTTGGAAAAAGATGGGCAAAGACTCACGCCCTATGATACACCTTTAATGTATCGGCGAATTAACTCCTAGGTGGGTAAAACCTTGCCCTTCAGCCTTTGTTTAGGAAGAAATAGCATCCCGGCTTTGAATAATGATCAATATGCAAATCAGAAACCCACGCACTGGCCAATACGATTATAATTTATCCGTTGATAATCCAGCATTTATTCACGAAAAAGTTGCTACCCTCCGTCAACATCAAACTGCTTGGAAAGCGGCGGGTCTACCCCATCGAATCTCGATCCTTCAGCAATGGGTGGAGAGGATAAAGGTACATCAAGATGAGATCGTGGAGCAGTTGAATATGGATACTGGACGCCGAAGTATAGCCAAAACTGAGGTAGCTGCCCTCATGGGCCTTATACAAGCTTGGAGCTACCGTGTACCCCAATTGTATCAAACCACAGCTCGTCGCCCTTCCGCCACCAATGAAACGATCTATATTGAGCAGCAGTGGGTTCCTTATGCTGTTGTTGGTGTTATCAGTCCCTGGAATTTCCCTTTATTACTAGCCGTAATTGATAGTATCCCGGCTCTTCTGGCGGGGGCAGCAGTGGCGCTAAAGCCCAGTGAAGTTACGCCCCGGTTCATGGACCCTTTGGAGAAATCCATCCAGGAAGTTCCGGCTTTGGCTAAGGTCTTCTCGCTGGCGCGAGGCGGGGCAGAGACCGGCAAAGCGATAGTGGAACAGGTAGATGCCATTTGCTTTACGGGCAGTGTTCCTACAGGTAGAAAAATTGCTGCGGCTTGCGCGGCAAGATTTATACCTGCCTTTTTAGAATTAGGTGGTAAGGACCCTGCGATTGTACTAGAAGATGCCGACTTAGACCTCTCTTCAGATGCTATCCTACGTAGTTGCGTGGGAGCGACAGGACAAGCTTGTCAATCCTTGGAAAGGATATATGTCGATGAAAAGATTTACCCCGAATTCTTAGCACTACTAACGCAAAAGGCCAAGAATGTAACGCTGACCATTGATCCAAATCAAGGGCAAATGGGACCGATCATATTTGAAAAGCAAGCGGAAAAAATCCAGACACAAATCGATGAAGCCCTGACCAAAGGAGCCCAACTTCATCATGGAGGCAAAGTAGAGCAAATCAATGGCGGCTTCTGGTGCTTACCTACTATCTTGACAGAAGTAGATCATCAAATGAGTGTGATGACGGAAGAAACTTTTGGTCCAGTCATTCCGATCATGTCTTTCTCAACGGAAGAACAAGCCATCGCTTTCGCTAATGACAGCATTTATGGCTTATCTGCATCCGTTTTCTCGAAAGACCTTGATCATGCCCTTCGCATCGCCCAACAATTGGAAGCCGGTGCTATCAGCATTAATGACGGGAGTTTAACCAATCGCGTTTTTGACGCCGAAAAGAATTCCTTTAAGCAATCCGGTATCAACGGATCACGCATGGGAGATGCGGGTTTCCTACGGTTTTTCCGGAAGAAGGCTTTATTGATTCAGGAGGGAAAGCCTGCCACGATGGCGAGCTTTGAGGAGGGGGAATGCTAATAAGCAGGTGCCAATATCCAAGTCGACACCTAATGGGCATTCCTCGTTTAGGTGGCTGCAACGACTACCAGTTTCAATCCATCCAGATTTTCACCAACTGCTTCCCGACATTTTTTCGCTCAAAAAGCCGATTCAATGCAATGGGCATATTTTCTAGTCCCTCTAAAACATCTTCCTGGAATTTGAGTTTTCCTTCCTTAATCCATTGAGCCATCTCGGCTTCGGCTGTCGGAAAGTCCGGCTCGAAATCATAGATAAAGAAGCCTTCCATTTTACTACGAGTCGCACCGATCTTGTGCCAGTTTTTCAAAGAATAAGAAGCTGAATGCAAATCCTGATATTGCGAAATTCGACCACAGCAAACTACCCGAGCATATCGTCTGAGATGCAGGAGTGCGGTATCCAGGATTTCTCCCCCAACATTGTCAAAATAGACATCAATACCCTCCGGAACAAGATCTGCAATACGTTGGCCTACATCTTCCTTGAGGTAATTGATGGCTCCAGCATAACCTAATTTCTCCGTTAATAGCTGGCACTTTTCATCAGTGCTAGCCAATCCTATTGCCATGGCTCCTTTTATACGCGCCAGATACCCCAGATTGGAACCTACTCCTCCAGCAGCGGCTGATACCAAGACTCGATCCCCTTTCTTCAAGGCTCCCACCTGATACAATCCAAAGTAGGAGGTAAAGCCCGTCATGCCTAGTACGCCCAAGGCCGTAGAATAGGAAACGCTGCGCTGTTGTACCTTATACATCATGTAATAGGGAGAACCATCACATACTACATATTCTTGCCAGCCACATTTCCCCTGCACAATATCTCCGACCTGGAAATCTGGATGTTTACTTTGAATGACCTCCCCTACCCCACGCCCACGCATAAGGTCACCAATTTGCATAGGCTTTTCGATTCCGGCTCCGTCTAGCATATAGAATTTCATAACGGGTGCTACGGACAAGAAGAGAACTCGGATCAGGAACTGCCCGTCTGACAAGGTCGGAATCTCCACCTCCTCCAAATTGAAGTCAGTCGTTTTGATGAGATCTGCGGGGCGAGCCGCCAACACTAATCTTCTATTTTTCACAGTAATAAGATTTGTCTAAGAAGGTAAGATTTTAGAAAGCTCATAAATGGCTAAGGCAACACAAATAAAGTATCAGGAAGCGTTTCGTTCACTTCAAAGTCAGTCCAGAAAACCTCATTTGCTAAAACACCTTCATAGAAGAGTTCTACTCGCCCAGATTGAAGCCAATTATATTCAGGTTTGCTAAAAAACGCTGAGTAGATGCGCTCATGCCAACCGCGAGGCGTCTGAAACCCTACCTTAACAATTTTGTATTCCTTTTGGTCAATACCAAAGAAAGTCTCTCCTTTATTGGGATCTATCACCTTGATCCAATGAACGCTTTCTCCTTTTACAGTATCCAGCCCCACTCGTTCTAGTTCATAGCCTTCATCCAAGGCGTGACGGATAGCTCCATAGCCAAAGTTGGAAGCCCAGCGTTGATCAGCAGCAGAAGCTTCTTGTTTCCCTCCGAGGTCATAGGTATTTTGACCATCAAAGGTCACAACAAAGATGGCTTGCTCATCGCGATAGGATTCAATTCTCACCTTTCCATTAGCAGCATGAGCATTTTCCTTGGTATTTTCAAAAACCCGCCACATGTTGTGTTTTTGATGTTGGTAGCTCGTGTCTCCATTGTAGAAGATGGCATGTCCCATTAAGCTTAATGATTGTGGTCTTCGCCAAAATTCCCCTCCGGCTGCTTCATGGGCACGTTCCATGATTTCCTGAGCAGTCAGCGAGTTACCTTCCGAATCCTCAGCCGTCGGCGTAGGACCACAAGCGCCTAAACAAAGGAGGCTTAAGAAGAAGAAGGTTAAGCCGTTCTTTTTCATAGGAAACCGGTTTAGCGAGTTGGTTAGTGAGTTAGGTGAAGTAGCTTTTCTTCCAATAAATAGATAAAGAGTGTGAATGAAGGTCCCTTTCACCTCTTAAGAATCTGGCCGCAAGCGTTCTTGGAGCAACACATTCCTGGGGGTATCCAAATCGCATTGTACCCGAATCCATCCTGGATTGAATCCAATTCGATCAGCTCCCGGCTCACCCCAAGAATAGATCAGCGTAGGCCCCTTTTGCGAACCTTCTTGAATAAAGATTACAAAGGTTTCGCGTTGCATGCCAAATGACCAGGTATTGCGCATACCCAAAACCATTTTTCGACCATCAGTGTAATCGAACTCAAATTTACCCCCCTGATCATGTATTTTTATATAGTGTTTTGTTTCAACTGGCCGGCCGCCTTTTTCTCGGGGAAAGTCAATCATACAAGCAAAGCAACGAGCTTTTTCTAATAAATACCAAGACGAGGCTCCGCTTCTGAATTCGTATCGATCTTTAGCTATTCTTAGCTGATAAGCCGCTTCTGACTCACTTTCTCCTAGATTTCCAGGACAACTTCCTTCTACAACCTCTCCAACGAAAGCCATGCCCTCTCGGTGTAGTAGGAGTTCACATCCTGCCCTCAGAGATTGGGAATTGGGAGTCAGTTTATCCAAAAAACCGAAATCTTTTCCCGTGGCTAATTGTGCCCTTGGCTCCCGAAAATGGAATACTTTGATGCGAATCGCTTTCGCCTTATCATCTGGAGATAAGACATATAAGCATTGCCTATTCACTTCCGCAGGATTGTCATTTCTGTATTCTTCTAAGTAGATCGCTGAGGGGCCAAAGGCAGGCAATGAAATAAGCTCTACATAGCTATGCATTCTTAGATGTCTACCCTGTTTCACTTCCGTTTTCCCGACGGTTTCATCAAAGAATAATTGCTCAGCATTATCGTACTCTCCTGGCCAAAATGTGAGGAGGTAATCCAGCTCCCGCTCCATTAAACTGTACTTCTTTTCTGGTGTGGGAACTTCCTGTTTCATTTGAGCTTGTACAACCGATGGAGTTTCTTTTTCTGAAACTGGAGGATGTTCGCAAGCCATCGTCAGCGTTAGGAGTACCAAAAGATATTTCTTCATTAGAATCGGCTTTTGGATTGGTGTTGAGGATACAAAAGTTGATAGGCAGGACATTGGGCAAGCCCTATTTCCAGCGGTTGCTCTAGAAAAGTGTACTGCATTGAAAGGTTTGTAATACCTACTAGAATGGCTGGCCTTTACGCCACCCCGATGATCCATATTTTAGTGCCCACCGGATACCTTCGCTTTTTTTTTGTCTTTCATGAAAGTCTTAAAGACGGTCCAAGAAGTTTCATTAGGGCGTGGATCATCCAATGGTGGAGGAGTCATATATTTTGGATAGCGCTCTTGAATTGCCACCTTCAGGGCAGGCCAGATCTCATCTTCATCAAAAGTGCTGAAACCTGTGGCATTAAAGATCATGATTCCGGCTCTATCTCCCATCTGCATCCAGGGCAACCATTGTGCTACTCTTGACCAGGAAATATTAGACTGCGTTAAAGCTGTGATCTTGGAGTTTTCAATTTCTTCTGCCTTGTAGTAGGTATTGAAAATTTCCATGGCATGATATGCTCCGCCGATGTAAGCTTGGTATTCGCTTCCTAGCGGATTGGAGTAAAACAAAGGAATCTCTGCAGAGGAAACCATCACATCTCCATATTTCCGCATGCCGACACGAGCTGTAGATTTACCTTCAGTATCCTTTTCATAAGAGTAAGCCCGCATATTTACTGGATCATTCGCCACATGAACGACTGGAACCTCTTGGCCGGACCACGGATTCTTCCAAACATCCATAATTTCGTTGGTTTCTGGATGTAGATAGAACATAACCTCTCTGGAAACACTTCTAAAGCCACGTCCTCGGGTATCATCTTCCTTAATCGAACATTGACGCGTATTGATTCCAATCACATTGAATAGGTGTCGATCTTTTTCACCAGGTACTCTACTGTAAGCCCTCCCTTCCCACATACCGAAGCGGGTCTTACCTTCCTCTATCGTTCCGCAAGTTGTCTTCTGCCGAATCAATATAGCTTCATGCCCCGTAATTACCGTTTCTTGTCCAAAAAGCATTGTTGCAAATAGGAAAAGGAAATTAAATATTTGAATGATTTTTTTCATGGTATTGGATTGAAGGATAACTATGATCAGGTTATTTGATAATTATTCTTTCGGGTTCATCTTCTTGAAATAGGTCCAGCTGGTTTCGTTCGGGCTAGTGAATTCCGTTGGAGAGTGTCTGTATTCTGGCTTGGTATTCATCACATATTCCGTCAACACTTTCGGCATTTGGTCATAGTCGGTCTCCATCAGCTTGTAACCTGCACCTTGATAGACCATGTTTCCGGGGCGTTGCCCCATTTTTAGCCAGGGAAGCCAGGGACCTAGTCTGGTCCAGGAAATGGTACAATTGATACTATTCCTGTTCGGATCATTCATCTCCTTTTCCGAAAAGAAGAATTGGAACAGCTCAGCCGCTTCATAATCATCCGATTGAGAATTCTCTGGATATTCGGCTGTACTAAGCGGGGAAGGATATTTCAGGAATATATCGGCATTCATACAAATCATGTCGTCGCCCACTTTATTGTGATTGACCCCCCATTTACCAAAACGCCCTTCCAATTGTTGCTTCTGATTCACTGGCGAATTCCAGACGTGCAGTACATCTACTGTTTCCCCTGTATAAGGGTTCTCGAATTGCTCTAATACCTCACCTGTTTTAAGGTCCGTATAAAGCAGCACTTCATTGGTCAATAACTCATATTCATTGTCTCCTTTTTTGATCGAGCGGCCAATGTTGTACATCTCAAAGCCCATCAAAGGTTTATCGCGTTCACCGTCTACAAACCCATAAATCTTACCGTTGGCATAATAGATCACTTCTTCATTGTCCGTTAAAGACCCCCGTACCTTAACAAAGGCCGTCAAATTGTCGGCAGGGTCATCCAGGTTTAGGTTTAAGGAGGCCGTTTCTTGCGATTCCTCTCCACCGGCCTCTGTCGCAGCAGGCTTACAAGCCACCAGAGCCAGGACAAGCACTAAAAATAGAAGCACATTATTTTTCATAAATACTAGAATTAAAGAGATATTCGAACTACTTATAAATAGCAGAGGGTATTCCAAAAGCCTTGGAATACCCTACTTTATTTACGCAATTAATTTTTTAGAAATCATATCCTAAAGTGATCAAGACACGTCTTGGGATCTGCGAAATACCAAAACCCAATACGTTATTGAAATTCGGCGTTTTTTGTTTTTGAACAAGTACTGAATCATTAGTACTACCCAGTACAAACTGCTGTGGTGCAGAGCCATCAAATAGGTTCTTCACTCGAATCCCCAGGCGTAGGTTGTTGCCATTCTCCATCGGCCAATTGGCATAGATGTTTCCATTGGCAACGGTAAGATCAGGTGTATCATACAGGTTTAAGGCTCCTACTTTTCGACCTGCATAGTGAACCATGTCGAAACCAATGCCCCAATATTTACCCCGATATCCTGCATTAAATGCAAAGATGAAAGTAGGTGTATTGTGTACCTGGTTACCCGTTACGTCAATCGCATAATTATTATTAGCTGGATCTAATTCAACCAATTCTAAACCAAATAGGTTATTGATGTTCGCTTCTGGGATTTCCGGAGTTGTGTCATCATCATCATGATCGATTTTATCTAAAGCGATTTGCAATCCATCATATTGAGATCTTTGGTAGGTCAAGCTGGTGCGGAACAAAAGCCCCTTAACTTCTGATGGAGCATAAGTCAACTGTAACTCCCCTCCTTGTACAGTGTTCTTACCTACTGGTTGAACCACAAAGGTTTGTCCACCGCTTGCACTAGGATCAAATACAGAAGCCAGTCTATTATTGATCACCGTGTTAAAAAGACCAACGTCAATTCCCAAATCACCTACTCCAGCACGATATCCTAACTCGGTATTAATTACTATCTCATTCTTCTCAGGCAGCGGCGTAGCCAAGCCTACAGAAGGGAGGGAGAAAGCTCTTAAGAAACTTCCGTAAACGGCAGATCTTGGGTTAAACATGTAGTTCACTCCGATAGACCCTGAGAAGTCAGAAAAATCCAATTCATTCTCCTGGAGCTCGGCTGGGTCATAATCTAGGCCATCGATCTCTTCAGGATCATTGTTGAAAAAACCAGTCATCCGGTCGTAACGAAGCCCTGCATTGATACTCAATTTATCATTGAAAACCATTTCATCTCCGATGAAGAAGCTCGTTACACTTTCCTCTTGATGAGAGGTAGTGCTGGACAAAGAAAAGCGATTTGGCGGAGGCGTACCCGGAGGGCCAAACCAGGAATAAGTAGGTCTAGGATTCACATTAGAATTGTACCAATGTAATCCTCCGAAACGATCATACTTTGCATCGCTAAAGTAAATCCCCGCACTCAAATTATGTACAGAAGTACCATTCTTAATCGTATACTGTAGCCTTGTCTCATTGACGATATCATTGATTTGCCCGTTAGAGTTGGCATTCAAACGAAGAATATTACTAGTTGCCGTATAGAAAGAGCTGAAAGTAATCTCATTCTGATCTCTCCAGTCAAAAGACTGTACTCGGAATCTCTCCACCAATTTCCAACCGTTACCGAGATCAATATCTGCTGATATCCCAAAATGGCCACCAATCACCTCTTCTCGGTTATCGTCTGCTTGATTTTGGGTAATTTCGTTGCCATTCACATCCAATATCGGCGATGTAAACTGTATAGGAGCAAAGACACTTGTGCGAAGGGTAGACTCAAAATCTACCTGGCTATTATCAGGGTAAAAAGTATTGTGCGTATCCCAACCCGTAGCCAGTTCTCCGGTTCCTAAATCATAAGGTACATCCGTCAGGTTGTTAAACTGGTTGTTACCCCACATTCCATAAACACGAATATTGGTAGTAGGTGAAACTAGATAATCCAAATTAGCTCTGAATTGGGTTCCTTTATCTTTTTGCGCCCATTCCTTATAACCCGAATCTTCCATTAGATAACCACCAATATTGAAACGAAGCTTATCTGTAAGTGGGCCATTTAGATTAAAGTCTGCTCGATAGTCAAAATCACCACTAAACTGGTGATCATCCCCTACCACATTATTGAATCGAGTAAAAGATACAGATCCTCCAACCTTTTCTCCTCCGGTCCTAGTAATGATGTTTACAGCTCCAGCAGCAGCAGCACGTCCAAACAGTGTTGCCCCACTACCTCTTACCACCTCAATTCTTTCAACATTCTTATCCAAACCATGAAACTCTGCTACTCCAGCCGAACGAGCTGCAAAACCAGATAATGGCAGTCCATCCATTAAGGTGGTTACATAGGTATTGCCAGATGGAAAGCCGCGAATATTAAAGGCTGATTTTCGCCCTTGGCTATTTTCTACCGTCACCCCGGGAATAGACTGTATAGCTTCACCAAAGGACTCCGGTTGTTCAGACTGCAAAGCTTCTGTGCTTATGGTACTAATCGCAGTAGTAGTTTGTATCTTTCGTATCGGTTGGCGGGTGGCTGTCACAACGATATCCGATAAGGTTGTAGCATCTTCTGTCATCACTACATCCATCGTAGAGCCACTGCCTACTGTAAGTTCTTGGCTGATCATCCCTACGTAAGTAAAGATCAGTATATCTCCTTCATTAGCCTGAATCTGGTAGACCCCATCTGCATCTGTTACCGTTCCCACTGCACTACCCTTTACAATCACATTCACCCCAAACAAACCGACGGTGGGGTCCTCATTTGAAGTAATCTTACCGCTAATTGTACCTTGGCTAAACCCAGTGACGGTCAGGCCTAAAGCAAACAGCAGCAAAAAGAAGATTTTAAAGTGATTAAGTCTCATAAGCAATCAATTTTGAGCTTTGTTATCCTATTTTTTAATGGCAGATTATTGTTGATGATTTAGGGTTCGCCTTACAAACATAAAAAATTAATTTCGTTAATTATTAATATAGTTAACTATATTTTTTCTGCGATAGATTACATATTGCCGTCATTAATTTCAGAAATGGGGTGAAATTCAAAACTTATGATGGATTTACTTTTTTTCTCGTCCTAAACAATTAACTTTGTTAACAGTTAATTTAATTAACTATTATTGGCCTCACAAAAAACGTTGTCATGGTAGAATTAAAGCTCTTCCCCAAACACACGGGAATCTGGGACGGAACCTATACTAGAATTGGTGCAGATGGAAATATGATAGACAAATGGAAAAGCAGATTAACGATACGTATGCTTCCAGAACATAAATATCATCAAGTCAATCAGTATTTTTGGGATGATGGTTTTGAGGAATGCCTAGACTTTGGCATTTGTCCCTTTAATGAGAAAGGAGAATTGATCTTCGAAAACCCGCGCCTTTCCGGCAAAGCTTGGGAGACTGGTAGAAGTGTTGTCCTCATATGGGAATATAAACATCGTCCGGGTCTTACCCTATTCGAGCAAATTGATTTGATTGGTAATGATGACCACCGCGTAAGAGTTTGGAAGTGGACGGAGAATGACAACTTCCTAGGCATCACGATGATCAATGAACGAAAAGTGGGCAATGAATCAGATATAGACCCAAACTTCTGGGTCGAATTACCGCAGAAAAGAACCAATGGTCAAGCCTCAAGATCGGACAAATAGTGGCCATCTCTTGTTAGAATATGTTGACCAAGCCTCAATTGCCTTCGAGTGGTGAATTCTGCACTGCATATGATTTTTCGCCGAATTGCCCGCATCCGACTGCAAAATCTGCCTTGTCCAGAATAAAACCTCCTCACTCCCGGCTAATCATCCTTGATCAAACATTCTTAGCTAAAAAAGATTATCAAATGAAATATTGGGCCTACTTTACTTTCTGTACTTTTTCTGTGCTAAGCTGCCAATTCGAGGCGACATCCACTACGTCCTCCTCTTCTCCTGCTCACATATTACCCATCGGTGATTGGGACAACTTTCAGCAAGTCTGGTTGGAGAATACAGATACAGAGATGCACCGTGTTAAGGTGGAGAAAAAGCATCGTCATTATCATCTGCGTATTGACTCCTTGCCTAATAGCTCGGACTCCCTCCTTGTCACCTTCTCTGCGGGAAGAAACGGGCAGGAAAAATTGGGTGCAGCTACGGTAGCCCTGAATCAGATCCGACACAAAGCGGATACACTCTGGATTGACCAACTAGCTATGCTTGAAGAAAATCCCAACACCTATCGATTCCTGAAATGTCGTGCCTTTTCCGGTTGGCTGCAGTACCCGATGCCAGGGTTCCCTGACAGCACTTATTTCCAGCGTAACCTAGAGCTACACGATCAAGGAGGCATGGTAGAATTGGATATAGAAGGAGTGGACTATACTGTTGAACTAACACAATTGGCTTACGCTAAAACCATCAAAATAATGAAACTGGCTGTTTACGAAATGCCAATGGATAGTATTGGCATCAATAGTTATGCGGTGAGCTATACCTGGACAACCCCTGAGGCCAAGCGTCTGGGAATCAACTTGAGAAAAATTGTATCCGGATGGACGCTTATTGAGCCCGGCTACATCAATTCCAATAACCTTAAACAATGAGGTCCTTAATTAGCCAAAGAACTCCCACCATACGCCATTTGGACTTAGGACAGCAAATATTTTGCGTTGACCATAAGGTGAAAGATATATACTTTGCAGAGGTCGATGCATTTCTACTCCAGTAAGCTGCAAATGATCGTAATAGGCCTCAATTCCCTCTACTTCTACTCTATACAATAACCATCCTCGGTTTGGAGGTCGACTGACCATTGAGAAATCCTTCCCGAATACGCCATCAAAAGCAATAATCTGAAAAACCGTATCACGCTCACCATCAAAAGACAAGATGTGGGCATTTGTTTCTACCTGATCAGCTAAGTTAAAAGGTAGTCCAAACATATTTTCTTGTGGACTATCTTTCTTCACCTGATAGGAATTTAGCAGGTGGCAACCGAGTTTCTCTTGATAAAACGCTAGTGCCTTATTTAGATCCTTCACTACCAAGGATGAGTTATAGATATGAGAGGGTAGAGCTATTGGAGCATCTAGTTGCATGGGGGGTTGCAATCGATGTGTAAAAGCTATAATGATATCATCAGGACCTCTCATTAGAATATCGTAAAGTTTGAAAGGGCCCATCGTTTGCAGTAGCGGATCACTCAAGCCATGCCATCCTTGCTCACGCAATTGACTGAAAGTTGCCGGGACTTCGTGCACGCGTAGATTGATATCCATAATCCCACCTGTATCCCAGGGTTGCTGAGAAGAACGAATATATTGTTGCTCAACGTTCTTAAACTGGACCAAACGTAATTGCCCAGTAGGATGCTGGTAAGATTGCAGCAGTAGGCTCTCTGCTTCAGCATCAGCCGGCACCTCCCAGAACCTCAACATATTACTACTGATAGGCCCAGTCTCTACCCTATTCCAGCCCCCATACTCCTCGAATAACGCACTCATTTTGGCCAAATCACCGGTGCTGTACAGGACCTCCCGAATGGCTCTTAGCTTGAAGTTTGACATGGCTATTTCGCAGGTAAAATTTGATACAATACCATTAGATGCCCATCAAAATCAATAAATGCCTGCTCTTTGAAAGTAAATTCATCATTACCATCTACTTCCGTTTCAGTGATCTCGAGCCCAAGAGCTTCGATTTTCTCCATTACTTCTTCTAGGTCATTCACCTTAATCACACAAGCTGTCATCAAAGGAGTTGTGGGCTTTGGCAGCTCAATCCCCTTTACCTCTGTCAATGCCAGGGTTCGAACTTGGGTTGGTGAGGACAAGGTTGCAAAACGGATTTTGGCTTCTTTGGGAATTTTGAAGACTGGGTAAGAATAGGAGTCTTCACTTGATTCGGAAATTTGAAATACCTCAAATCCTAAAATATCCCGATATACCTGTAGGGATCGTTCAATATCTGCAACCAGAATTGTCGCCCGTTTAAAAAGAACACCTTGTTCAGATTTGGTTGAATTTTGCATCTTGGAAGTAGTTGTTAAAGTATCAGTTCCGGCATTGCTCTCAGCAACTGAATTCCTTTCCCCACAGGAAGCAAGGCCAACAAACAAAACAAATACGAGACTGATTTTATGTCTTGTGCGTTGATTGGAAAAAAAGAAAAGGAAGTTATTCATGTGAGAACTGATATTAGAAGATTAGAAAAAATCTTTTACTGAAAATATTAGTGATTGGCCATCCCGCACTTTAAAAATAGTAATTAATTTAATTAATCATTAACTACATTAACTGTTTATCTGAAATCTTACCTCCTTGCTTATGACAGGCCACCTCTGATATCGACCAATTCACTATATTTGAGAATATACTAATCAAAACAACCGGCCTACTCATGATCAAGTACTTCTTCTCAGGACTCCTACTGTCTCTGTTCTATTCACCCTCGATATCCGCGCAAGCTAGCCTCAAAACCCTCCCCCCAGAATCCGTAGGTATGTCAAGCGAAAGATTACTTCGCTTAAATGAAGTCATGCATCAGTATGTTGATCAAGGGCAATTGGCGGGTGTACAAACTGCCATCATCCGCAAAGGCAAATTGGTACATCTTGACACCTATGGCCATGCTGACTTGAAAGAAAAGAAACCTTTGCAGGATAATAGTATTTGGCGTATATATTCCATGACAAAGCCCATTGTCAGTGTAGCACTAATGATGCTATATGAGGAGGGGAAGTTCCAGCTAAATGATCCCATACACCTCTATATACCTAGTCTAAAAGAACTCCAAGTACATCAAGGTAATGGAATTACCGCACCAGCCAAAAACCACATTAGAATTGTAGATGTAATGCGGCATACGACTGGTTTTGGTTACGGTTGGGGAGCCAATTCTTATGTAGACTCATTGTACAGGGCTGTGAATATTTGGGCTTTACCGGATATCAAAGCTTTTGTCGAACATCTTGGAACCTTACCGCTTTATCGCGAACCCGGATCAGGTTTTAGATACAGCGTTTCAACAGACGTGGCAGGCCACTTGGTTGAAGTTTTGTCGGGGCAAGCGCTAGATCAGTTTTTGACAGAAAGGATCCTCCAGCCACTAGGTATGACCGATACCCACTTTGAGGTGCCAGATTCAAAGGATGCTCGTTTCGTCACATCCTACACGACCAATAGAAAAGGAGAATTGCAAGCTACCGACCACCCAAGCCGCAGCCGCTATACACAAAAAGTCAATTTATTTTCTGGTGGGGGTGGACTCGTTTCAACCACCCACGACTATCTACGTTTTTGCCAGATGTTGCTCCATGGCGGGGCATTGGACGGAGTTCGACTCCTCAGTCCGAAGACCATTGAACTCATGACTAAGGATCACCTGGGTGATATCCCTTACGGAGGATCAGGCATCAGACTCCCGAGCAAAGGTGTTGGGTTTGGACTAGGTTTCTCCGTGGTGAAGGATTTGGCTGCTACAGCCTCCACAGGTTCTGAAGGTGCCTTCGGATGGGGTGGAGCAGCCGGGACTTACTTCACTGTAGATCCAAAAGAAGATTTGATCTACCTGATGATGATCCAATTACGACCTTACAGCCATCTAAAGGCTAGAGAAAAATTCCGCACTATGGTTTATCAGGCAATTGTTGAATAATAAATCAAATTTCAGGGTTCAGTTGTGTCAAATTTCGGATACTTACCTAGTAAAAGGAGCGGCAAGGCTCCGACGAGAAAGGCGATAACCGCATACCCCATAATCGTATCATAGCTCCCACTAGAGGCATAGGAGTTTCCAAAAATGTAAGGGCCAAATCCTGCCCCTAAGGCGAAGAATCCATACAGAATGCCATAGATCGTAGCGTAATTCTTCATGCCAAAATATCGCGAAACGAGGTAAGCCATCAAATCATATTCGATCCCAGCAGCGAACCCTAAGATCATTACGGCTAAAACAGACATTTCATAAGATAAATCTGCTTGCTGAAACAAAATACAGGAGATTGCGGGAATGCTTAGTAATACCGCCGCCACTGCCGGTGCCCATAGTCGATCCAAAAGATACCCCCCTACCAATCGGCCAATAATGACTGCATAGCCAATGAAACTGGCTATGATCACTGCATCAGCAGCATCAAAATCCTTAGTTGCCAGAATTTGCTCCAAGTTTGGGATAGGACCACCAACAGCGAAGCTTATCGGTACAAAGGCAAAGGACATTAACCAAAATCGCCAGCCACGAAACACCTCTCTCAACTCCAAGCCTGTCCTTTCAGTGAGTCCATGGGAAGGTACTTCTGCTCGGAGTTGACGAACCTTGTTCTGTACTTTTGGGTCATCAGTATCCCGAAAGGCAAAGTAAGCTACAGGGAAGGCAATTAAAATAGGTAATAGGCCAAGCGCTACATAAGCCGTCCGCCAACCATAGTGTGTGATCCACCAGGCAGCATACAATTTAGCCAAAGCACCGAATAGCCCCGTTCCCAAAAGAGAAAGTCCTAAGGCCAAACCTCGATTTTCATTAAACCAATTGTTCACTGCCCTAGTCCAAGTGATTGGTAATGTCCCTGCTCCAGTAATGGCCAACAATGCCCACAAAAAAAGATACAACTGGTGTGATCCCGTATTTAAACTAAAAGCAATAAAAGTTAATCCAAATAGAATAACGGAGACCAGGGTCGTTTTCCTCACCCCCACCCTATCGGTAATCATCCCAATCAAGGGCCCCATAATCAGAGCACCGAAGGTAAAAACTGGCAGTGCTGCCATGATTTGGTCCATCCGCCAACCAAATTCTCCATTTAAAGGGCCTGCTAGCACCCCGATCGTATAGAATGGTAAAGGAGACATGCCTAAGCCAATCCCCAGCGCCGCGGAGACTACAACTGGCCATCCATATTTGAATTCCTTTAAATTGGAGAATTTCATTTATTTGGTTTGTTTAGTTCCCTAACAACTTAAAGCCCCACTCCAATCTCCTGGCAGCGATCGTCTATTTAGGGCCATTCGACAGCAGTCATTAGTATATAATTAATGTAATTAACTATTTTTTCTTTTTTATTTCAGCAACTTTACAACCATAAATTTTTTTAACGCTTAATTTTCCAAAATTTATCGGATTTTAATTTAAAATAATTAACTTTGTTAATGATTAATATTATTAACTATTTTCTTTGTAATAAATTAACCTTTGTCCGATGGGAATGACCATTACTGAAAAAATAATGGCTATCAATAGTGGCCGTGATAAAGTAGCACCAGGGGAGTTGGTCTGGGTAGATGTACATACAGTAATGACCATGGATTATTTGGGCAAACAATGCTTCAACAAATTCCGATCCTTAGGTAAAACTGAGGTCTTTGATAAAGATCGAGTCATCTGTGTTTCTGACCATTTGGTACCTCCTCCTAATCAGAAATTTGCGACCATGCTCAATGAATGGCGCGAGGTAGTTAGAGCACATGATATCACTCACTTTTACGACCTGGGACGTCAGGGAATTGCGCATCAGATCATGGTAGAGCAAGGGCATGTACTGCCCGGAAAGATCAGTATTGGTACCGATTCACATGCTAACACCTATGGTGCGGTCGGGGCAGTAGGAAATGCAGTTGGTGTTACAGATGCAGCCGTTGCGATGGCTACCGGAAAAGCTTGGTTTAGAGTTCCTGAATCCGTAAAATTCCAGATCACTGGTGAATGGCAACCTTGGGTAATGGCTAAAGATTTGTCCTTACATATCATGGGGATGATGCACTGGAATGGTCATCTAATTTATAAAACGCTTGAATATTGTGGCCCTGCCATAGAGGCCTTAGACATGGCTGGGAGAATGACTTTATGCAATATGACTGTGGACCTTGGCGCAAAGAATGGAATTGTAGCACCGGACAAGATTACCGCAGATTATCTCAAGCCAGTGGCAAAGGGTGATTGGCAACCTTTAAGCAGTGATTCCGATGCACATTACGAGGCGGTCTACGAAGTAGATGTTTCCAAGGTGGTTCCAACAGTTGCTAAGCCTCACAAACTGGATGATACGGTGCCGGTTGGGGAAGTAGAAGGAACGAGCTTCAACAAAGCCTTTGTAGGTACCTGTACCAATGGACGCATTGAAGATTTGGCCATAATGGCAAAAATCCTGGAAGGTAAACGAATTCATAGAGATGTAAACATGATCGTTGTTCCTGCTAGTCAGGATGTTTTCCTACAAGCCATAAAGAAGGGCTACATCACTACTTTGATAGAAGCGGGCGCTGCCATAGATACCCCTAGTTGTGCGGCCTGTGCAGGTATACATACTGGGGTGGCAGGAGACGGTGATATTGTGCTTAGTGCAGGTAACCGGAATATGAGAGGCCGTATGGGTAGCAAAGAGGCAGAAATCTACTTGACCTCCCCTGCCGTAGTTGCTGCCTCCGTCATTGCAGGTAAGATCACTGATCCCAGAAGTCTTTAGAGTATGTTTAAATTCCCATTAATCGGCTGCGAACGGCAAATTTTCTCCTGTGCTGCGTTAAAAAGCCTCGCCGTACCTTCCAGGTATGTCTACGTTTTTTGCCTCACCCAGAATAAAATTTGCTCGCCCTCGCACAATCCTGGAATTTTAAACATACTCTTAGCAGCATATATCTAGGCTAATGAAACGAAGACATTTCATCAAAACCGGACTTTTGGCAGGCGCAGCTACTGCTAGCATGGCTTTAGCTTGTAACCGACGGCCAGATGCCGAGATCATCATTCTTGGAGGTGGATTGTCCGGTTTATATGCGACTTATTTACTCGAACAAGCAGGCAAAGATTGCCTATTGCTAGAGGGGAGCCCGAGATGGGGAGGTCGATTGTTTACTAAAAAAGATTGGACTGGCACTCCAGATGTTGGAGGTCGGGGTATTGGAGATAAATATACCTTAGTTAAGGGATTAATTGATGAGTTAGGAGTGGAAGTAATTGACATCACTGCAGGCTTTGGCGCTCCAACTGCCTTGTATTACCAAGATCAACTCATCCATACTGAAGATTGGCCCAGATTGGAGGCTAACCCACTTCCCGAAGCCTTGCGCTCGCTCACCCCTGTTCGACTCGAAAGTACAGCTATGCGGCAAACACCAGCTTTGGAAGCCATCGATGAGTGGTATCACAAGCCAGAGTTGGACAAGCCACTAGCTCTCTTACTACAACAAGGTGGACTTAATAAAGAAGCTCTAGATCTAGTCAATATCAGCGCCAATTATAACGATATATATCAGACCTCCGCTTTAAACTCCATGCATAGTACCGCTTTCCGAAAATTCAACGGCTCGCGGCGGGTTTTCAACATCAAGAATGGCAGTTCCGCCCTGACGGATGCGCTTGCCTCAAAACTCACTTCTCCCAAATATTTACAGAAAAAAGCAACACAGATTATAGAAGAGGCAGGGGCCGTTACCGTAAATTGTGCAGATGGAAGCACTTATCGCGCGAAGCAGTTGATATGTACCCTGCCCTTTTCTACTTTACGTGACCTTGATCTACAGCTCCCATTAAACCCTAATCAGGAAAAAGCTATCAAACAATTAGGGTATACGAAAATTACCCAAATCCACTTCCGTCCCACGGCTCCTTTTTGGGAAGCAGACGAAATGCCCATACAGATGTGGACAGATTCCCCATTGGAGCGCGTTTTCGATTTTAGCAAAACCAATGATGGCAGCCATATGGCAGCCTGGGTCAATGGAAAAGGTGCAGCTCGATTTGATCAAATGTCCGACAAAGAAATTGCTGAATTCACTTTCCAGGAAATGGCACGCATGCGACCAGCTTCCCAAGGAAAACTAGAATATGTAGGTACGCATAAATGGGGACAATACGAATTTAACAAAGGAGCATATGCCGAGTTTCAAGCGGGTCAAGTGGCCTGGTTTCCGGATATGATCCGCCCAGCTGGAAATGTACACTTTGCTGGAGAACATACCGCTCAACAATCGAGAGGAATTGAAGGAGCCGCCGAGTCTGCAGCCAGAGCGGTGAAAGAAATAATATAAATTATCTGAGTATCTAAAAATACAGCCATGATAACAGGAAAATGTTGGGTTGCTAGTGATTATGTGATGGCTTATGACATCATTATTCAACAATTCTGGACTTCCCCCATCGACAAGGAAGAAAACGGCAAATGGGTGATGGCTGGGGTAGATGAGTCCTTCAATAAAGAAAATGGCTTCAAGGACAATGGATATACTTTTATAGTCGCAGCACACAACTTTGCCGGAGGTGGTAAAAGTATAGAACATGTAATAGCTGGACTAATGGGAGCCGGTATCCAGGCTGTCTTTGCTGATAGTTTTGCCCGTTTGCAGTTTCGAAATGCCATTAACTACGGGCTTCCCTTTGTCACTTCCAAAGATATTGCCAAAGGATGTGAGACTGGAGATGAGTTGCGTTATGACCCAAGCACTGGTGTTATAGAAAACCTTACCAAGGGAACCCGTTTTCAATCTGTTCCAGCAGCGCCCTTCATTGCAGAAGTGGCCGCAGCAGGAGGACTGATGAATTTTGTTAGAAATAAAATCGCAGCAGGAGACTCCATTGGATAAGAGGGGACAATAGAGAGCAGACTGGCAGGAATCACGCCTTGATAGGATCGATAGTTGTTATGGGTAGTTGATGGTCCATAGTTCCATTTGCAGGGGATGTGAAACCATAATTAAGGCGGTGCAGGAGTGATGAAAGCAATCGCCCATCAACAATGGACTGAAGGCAGAAAAAAGCAGAACTTAGAAGCTATTTGAATTTAACACCTCGATTTTGTTATGGCCCTTTTAGAGCCTCTTTTCGTTAGCCAAATCCTCATTTAGCGCTGCTAAACTCCGGTTTTGCTGCCTCAATTGACTCGAAAACCTTCTATAACAAATTTCAACAGCTAAACTCAAATAGCTTCTTAGAAACGGATACAGCATGAAAGAAAACCAACTTAAAAAAAGAATTGCAGCCGGTAAGGCTTGTTTTGGTGTCCTCTCCCCTACCATTGATCCAACGATATGCGAATATATTGGATGGCTAGGCATGGATTATTACATGATCGATGGAGAACATGGTGCCATTACAGCATCCAACATTGTAAATCTAGTACGGGCCTGTGAATTGACGGGATGTACTCCGCTGGCCAGAATTCGGAGCATTGACTCAAAGTTGATTTTACAATTTATGGACGCAGGAGTGATGGGTGTGATGATGCCTACCATCAACACTGTAGAAGATGTAGAGCAGCTTGTGGAAGCAATGAAGTATCCTCCTATGGGAAAAAGGGGTTTAGGCCCCGTCCGTTCTGCAGATTATATGCAAGGCCCAATGTCCCAAGGAGAATATGTTCAGTTTGCCAACGAGCAAACCCTCGTAATGCCTCAAATTGAAACACTTGAATGCGTACAAAACCTTGAGGCAATTTGTCAAGTGGAAGGCGTTGATGGTTTTATCATTGGTCCACGAGATTTGGCCATGTCCATGGGGTATTATGACGGCCCAGGACATCCAGAGGTAAAAGAAACCTTGGATCATATTTTCAAGACCGTATTAGCTGCCGGAAAATTCTTTGGCACCGTCGCAGGTACACCAGAGCAAGCCCAGACGCTAATTGACAAGGGAGCCAGTATGATTCTGAATTCCGTACAAGGTTTAATCAAAGTAGCTGGTAAAAACTTCCTGAAAGCTCGGCCTGAATAGCAATAGTAACTATGGCCCTAGTTCTGATTCATTCTATAAACGAAAGCATATGGCGGCATTAGTCGTATTATTCAATCTAAAAGACGAAGCATCCAAAGCAGCCTATGAGGAATGGGCGCAAACCACGGATGTCCCAACTGTAAAGGGTTTGAAGTCAATTGATGATTTCAAGGTCTTCAGTCTCAATAGTGTGATGGGTAGTGAGGCCAGTCCTCCGTTCCAATACTGTGAGGTCATACTCATCAATAATATGGAAACCTTAGGCCCAGAGCTGGAAACGGATACGATGAAGCGAGTGGCAGGAGAATTCCAGGCCTTTGCCGACAATCCGATTTTCATCATTGCTGAACAAATAGCCTAATATGTTTAATCTAGCGGGTAAAACGGTAGTGGTTACCGGCTCTGGCCGTAGAAAAGGCATTGGTGAAGCCATTATTATGCGTTTCGCGCAGGAGGGCTGCAATGTAGTGATCTCAGATCTTGGTCAAGCCAAGGGAGAGGAATTTGGAGCGGAACATATCGGTAATACGCAAGAGATGGAGTCTATCGCTGCCGAGGCTAGAGCCTTGGGTGTGAAAGCTATAGCTGTAGCCTGCGATGTACGTATGGAAGATCAGGTATCCAACTTGATTCAAGAAACTGTTAAAGTGTTTGGGCAACTGGATATCCTAGTGAATAATGCTGGTGTAGGATATATTATGGAACCCTTTACGGAGTTTAAAGAAAGCAGTTGGAGTGCCGTTTTGGATGTTAATCTGAAAGGGGCTTTCCTGTGTTCCAAACATGCAGCTATTCAAATGATCAAGCAAGGTCATGGTGGAAGCATCATCAATATAGCCAGCCAGGCTGCGAAGTCGGGTTTCCCCTTTGCCGCAGCTTATACGGCTTCGAAGCATGGTCTAGTGGGTCTTACACGCTCCAATGCCATTGAATTGGGTAAAGACAAGATTCGGGTAAATGCCGTATGTCCGAACCATATTACAACTGGGCTAGGTCACTGGCAAAATAAGTTCTTTAGTGAAAAACTGGGCTTAGATTACGAAACCTACTTACAGGGCATTGTTGATCGAAATCCCTTACAACGAACCGGTTTGGTAGAAGATATTTCGAAAGCCGTAGCTTTCTTGGCCTCTGATCAATCCAGCTATATCACGGGAGAAGCCATGAATGTTAGTGGAGGTGAAGAATATCATTAAGTACATCATGCACGATGTACCGTGCTCTCCGATTACTGCCTTTTCAAATAGGTTCTCTGGCAATTTTTGTGTTCTTGAGTCACCCTTTTAGCCGAAAGCCCTACTTCCTATGGTCATGAGCCTTTCATCTAAAACGCTGACCACAAAAATTATCGGAGAAGGTTCAAACATTAACCTTTGCACTTGCTTCATTAGGTCAAGACGTCCCTTCCTTTTTACCGTTAAACTAAAATGGAAGGATTAGATACGTTTTACCCCTTTTGTTGAACCCGAAAAAGACATTACCATTGAAACTAGGAATAGACATTGGAGGAACTTTTACCGATTTGGTACTGCTTGATGAGCAGACTGGGAAATTGCAATTTGGTAAGACGCTAACAACCTATCCTGATCCTACGACAGGCATCATGAACGGTATCGAGGAATTGATCCAGAATTTTGGCCTATCACTTGCCCAAGTGAGTAGTATAGTTCACGGAACCACTTTGGTCACCAATGCTGTGATTGAACGAAAAGGAGCTAAAACCGCTCTGATTACTACTGCGGGTTTTGAGGACGTATTGGAAATAGGACGGGAATTGCGATATGACATTTATGATATCAACTTGCGGGTTCCCATTCCTTTAGTTCCTCGAAATTTGCGACTCGGCGTGCCAGAGCGATTAGATAAAACCGGAACCGTAATCCAAGAATTAGATACTATCGCCATGCAAAAAGTAGTTGGGCAATTGGCCGCACAAAAAGTCGACTCCATTGCGGTGAGCTTCCTTCATGCCTTCACCAATCCAACGCACGAAAGAACGGTTGGCGACTATATAGCCAAAACCTATCCTAACATATACTATAGTCTCTCTTCGGAGGTTATGCCCGAAATACGTGAGTACGAACGTACCAGTGCTACCGCCATGAACGCTTATGTTCAACCCATAACAGACGACTATCTGAAACGCTTGGAAGAGAATATTCGAGAAAGGGGCTTTGAAGGGATTATTAATATTATGATCTCGAGTGGTAAATTGACTACGATCGAAGGCGCCAGAAAAACGCCGATCCAATTATTAGAGAGTGGCCCAGCAGGCGGTACTATGGCGAGTATCTTCTTCGGCAAACTCACGGATAAGCCAGATCTCCTGGCCTTCGACATGGGCGGCACCACTGCAAAAGCATCTTTGGTCAGCGGATACCAGCCTGAGATCACCAATCAGTTTGAAGCAGCAAGAGTGATGCGATTCAAAAAAGGAAGTGGTTTACCTGTCCGTATTCCAGTTATCGACATGATTGAGATTGGCGCGGGTGGAGGTAGTATTGCTCGGGTCAATCACTTGGGTTTGCTAACAGTCGGGCCTGATAGCGCCTCCTCTCAACCTGGCCCCGCTTGTTATGGGCGAGGCGGAGAGCTTCCCACTGTGACCGATGCCGATTTGGTACTAGGGTATCTCAATGAAGATTACTTTCTCGGAGGAAACATGGTATTGCGGCGAGATTTGGCTGAACATGCGCTACAAAAACACATCGCTCAACCACTTGGTATAAGTGTGGAAGCAGCAGCAATGGGGATCCATAGAATCGTAAACGAGAACATGGCCAATGCCGCACGCGTACACATCCTTGAAAAAGGGCTAGATCCTCGCCGATATAGTATGATTGCCTTCGGTGGAGCTGGGCCTGTGCATGCGTTTGGTGTAGCTCGGTTACTTGGCTCCCCTCAGATGATCATACCCGTAGGTGCCGGTGTCACCTCCGCACTCGGTTTCCTGGTTTCCCCAATTGCCAGTGAACAAATCAGCAGTTATGTCTGTCGTCTCGAGCATATGGATTGGGATCGGGTCAACCAGATGCTAAAGCGAATGGAGCAGGAAGGATTGGCCTTCCTAGAGCGGGCAGACATTGATCTCGCCACCGCCCAGATTGAACGAATTGCTGATATGCGATATGCTGGACAAGGACATGAGATTACCATTCGTATGCCTCTGGGGCAACTAGGTCCTGCTAGTATTTCAAGTATCCAGGAGCGTTTTTTAAAAGAGTATGAATTACGCTATAATCGCTCACTCAGTAATATTGACATGGAAACGGTCACCTGGCGAGTGATCGTCAGTGGTCCCACCCCCAATATGAAACCTCAATTAACCGTACAAAAAGAACAAGCGGAGGCCTATAAAGGTACGCGAAAAGTGCTTTTTGAATCACTGGGAACGCAAAGTATCGATTGTCCCGTTTATGATCGTTATCTGTTGAAAGCAGGAGACACCTTCTCGGGTCCTGCTATCATTGAAGAAATGGAAAGTACAAGCATTATTGGCCCTAATAGCCAGGTTAGCTTAGATGAGTATAAAAATATAGTAATTGATATGAAATGATAGCTCGGCTATCCAACAAAGACCCTGCTTATGAACTTTAAAAGACTAACACCCACCGCCGGTAAAAAACTCCTCATAGTCGGAGGGTGTGGAGGAATTGGCAGGGCGGTGATGAAAGGCGCACTTGATAATGAGTTAGAGGTCGCCATTTTCGATCTCCCCAGAGCTATACACAAGTTTCCGCCACCAGCCCAAGTCAAAGTCTGGTCCGTGGATGCCAAAGAAAAGAAGGAATTGGCTAATGTGATGGAGGCTTTGCTGGCAGATTGGGGGCAGCTCGACTATTTGGTAAACCTCGCCGGCTACATTACCAATTACGGTCCAGTACGAGACTTTACAGCTGATGACTGGATCAACATGCAAAATGGTAATTTGTACCCGACACTCTTTGCTTGTCAACTAGCCATCCCGCACTTAAGACCAGGAGGGGCGATCGTTAACATGAGTTCCGGATTAGGGTTTGGTGGAAGACCGGGCTATGGCCCTTATTCCTTAGCTAAAGCGGGCTTGGTCTCATTAACAAAGACCTTGGCAAGTGAATTGGCACCACATATTCGAGTAAATGCAGTAGCACCGGGAGCCGTCCAAACGGCCTTTCTGTCTGGGGGACTTGGCCATGATGGAGATGAAGGTCTTCCGCCAAGTCGAGTTGACCTAGAAGCCTATAAAAAGATAGTCCCCTTAGGCACGGTTGCTAGTCCTGAAGAAATTGCTGCACCCATCCTATTTCTGTTGGGAGAAGGAGCTAGCCATATGACGGGACAAACTTTACATATTAATGGTGGGGCCATGATGGTCTGACCTAAAACTTCTCTGGTAATTTTGAGGATAGCATCATAAATAAAAGCTCGCTATCACAACACCTTAAGCAGTAAACTAAAGAGTTACAAAATAATCAGAGAATTGCTTTAAATGGCACATTATGCAAGTAGTAGAGCAAAAATACGACTCGATCACACTGAGTATCCTTTGGTCAAGATTGATTTCAATCGTGGATGAGGCAGGAACGACCTTACAGCGGACCTCCTTCTCAACCGTAACAAGAGAAAGTAATGACTTCGCCGTCGTACTGATGGACTCCCAGGGGCGTTCCTTGGCTCAATCTAGCATCAGTGTTCCATCCTTCCTTGGAGTTTTACCTATGCTAACCCAAGCGCTTCTAAAAGATTATTTTCCTCCAGAAAAATGGCAAGAGGGAGATGTAGTCATGACCAATGACCCTTGGCTATGTGCAGGACACAAACCAGATATTGGAATTGTTTCTCCCATTTTTTTCAAAGAAAAGCTCATTGGCTTCATTGGAACTATCGCCCACAGCCCAGACATGGGGGGGGCTTTATGGGGAGCTGGTGCCCGAGACCTTTATGAAGAAGGTTTGATGGTACCACCTACTAAACTCAGGATGGCGGGAGAACCCAACCAAATGCTGTTCAATCTAATAGAAGCCAATGTTAGAGCATCTCATCAGACTCTAGGCGATATTCGCGCCCAGATCGCCGCCAACGACCAGGGGATTAAATCCCTAATACAATTACTGCTCGAAAATGACATGGATGAAATTGATGTATTGGGGGAGCAAATTATTGCTGCCTCTGAAAAAGCCATGCGCGAGGCCATTGCAGCTGCACCAGATGGCGTATACCCTTACGAATACGAGGCCGATGGAGACGGGAAATTAGAACCGATCAAATTCGTAGCTACGGTCAAAATTGCCGGAGATGAAATCCATATTGACTATACCGGAACATCCGGACCACATTCCTTGGGAATCAATGCGGTTCTAAACTACACTTATGCTTATACCGCCTATCCGGTGAAGTGCACCTTTAGTCCAAGTGTCCCCAACAATGAAGGAGCCTTTCGCCCCATTAAAGTCACTGCTCCAGAGGGCTGCCTGGTCAATGCTCAAAAACCGGTACCGCTAGGCGCGCGCAATATTACGGGGAACATGCTGCACTCCGTTGTATTTGGTGCACTGGCACAAGCCGTACCAGACAAGGTACAGGCAGATTGCGGGAGTGCTTGCTGGTGTATCGTCCTCAATGGGATGCATGACGACGGTCGTGAGTTTGTCGAATATTTCTTTCTGAATGGAGGCTATGGAGCACGTCCCGATCAAGATGGTGTACATGTACTGAGTTTCCCTACTAATGTAGCGAACGTACCGATTGAGGTGCTAGAGAACGATACACCTGTACTGGTCACGAGAAAAGCGCTGGTAGCAGACTCCGGAGGAAATGGACAATACAGAGGAGGATTGGGTCAAGTGTTTAGCATAAAGCACATCGGGCAAAAGCCCATTAACATCTCTATACTCACAGAAAAGACAAGAACAGAAGCCCAAGGTATCTGTGGTGGAGAAAATGGTGCTAGAGGGAAAATAGAAATACGCCCTGAAAGGCCCATTGCCCCTAAAGGACTTGATAAATTCCATCCGGGAGAAGAATTGATTTTCACCCTTCCGGGAGGCGGTGGTTATGGACCTAAAAACAGAAGAGATCCACAGTTAATAGAAAGGGATAAAACACTGGGATACACCACTGAATGAATCTATTGAAATACCCAACTAATTGCTGTAATAGTTTTCAAATCTAACTTTTCCGACAATTTTTCTGGTCAGCGGTTTAGACAGAAGCCTCGCGACCATAGCAAGTAGAGCTTTAGGCTAAAAGGCTGACTCCGAAACACAAGAATTGTCAAAGAACCTGAATCTAAAAAGATCATCATATGGCTGCTAAGAACTTACCTCCAACTTATGACAAAATCGCCCAACATGCGGTTTTTCCAGAAACTACGCATGACGAGAAGGCTCGATACAACTTTTTGGCCAACCTCAATAAACACTTGGCTCATGTCTCTCAAGGCAATGCTATTGCTTACGAGAAACGAGTCGAACCCAAGTTTAAGGAAGCTACTGGACGCTCCTTCGAAAACAAGGAAGAATTGAAGGAGGCCATGGAACAAGATCCTCATTATCAGATCTGGTCGGCCTTGCGTCGATCCACTATGGAAATGCGACAACAAGCAGGGCGTTCTATGACATATCGCCAAGCTCTACAGTTAAAGGAAAAAGTGGATGCCTTGAATCAGGGTAAGGAAAGCTTGGTACTAGATCAAAACGTTCAGGTCCCGGCCTATCTCCTTGCCGTAGACAATCACTTGATGCCTGGGAGCTATCACACTGAATTGTTTGATGGTGATGTTTCCAATGCGGCCAATTATGATGGCGGACTTTTTGTTACCACGGCTGGATTACTGGGTCGCTATAGTGACGGTGGCGGGCAAGCCATCGGCGATTGGCTTTTAACGAATCATCCGGATTTTAAGCCCAAGAGAATCTTGGATATCGGCTGCGGTATGGGCCACAATGTACTTCCCATTGCCAAGCGATATCCAGATGCCGAAGTGGTGGCGATTGATACCGGCGTTCCGATGCTCCGTTATGGGCATGCCCGAGCCATGGCTTTAGGCTATGATAATGTGACTTTTAGGCAAGCCGAAGCATCTAGTTTACCCTTTGAAGATGAATCCTTCGATTGGATACAAACCACTATGTTCCTTCACGAGACGGGTGGAAAATCTATCTACAATATCATGCGAGAGATATATCGTGTATTGAAACCGGGCGGCATCACCTTGCACATTGAGCAACCTCAATACACGGATGATATGAGTTTATACGAGCAATTTATCCGGGACTGGGATGCCTTCAACAACAGCGAGCCCTATTGGTCCAAGATGCATGATATTGATCCAAAAGATCTAATGGCGGAATGTGGCTTTGATCGGGCCAAGTATCTTCATTTTGGAGCTAAGGCGATCAATGATTTAGATGATGGAACGCAAAAGGTTGATGAGCCGGAAGATCATGGTCGATCTCCCATCTGGAATGTCTTTGGGGCTTGGAAATAAGCCGTTTTGTTCTCGTCCCTCCATAGTTCAAAATCTTAAAATAACAAACATGAATCCTGAAGTTGATTATATACAAATTGCCTCCAACAAGCCCAAAGGCAAACGGCCTTATTTCTTTAATGACCCGGCCGTTGAGCGAGTGCTCAACATCACCATGGCGGTGGCCAGTGAATTGGCCGTAGCTAGAGAACGAGTGGACACACTGGAGCGTTTATTAGAAGAAAAGGGGATTTTGACCCGAGCTGAAATAGAAGGTTATGCTCCTCGATCCAAAACCATTGAAGAACAAAGACAAACCTGGCACAGTGAATATATTTCCAGAATTTTACGCATTGTCCAACAAGAAATGGAACAACTGGCTACTCCTGACAAGTCCTTAGCTGAAATTGCGGATGATATCGACCAAATGTAAGTCCAAACCAGAAAACTTCAATTATGACGCCTACTGCAACTGTCAACCAATCTTTTCAGCATATTATTGATAAAAACATAGCGGCCATCTGTGCAGGTTATCATCCTTCTGAAGCACTGTATGTAATACTGGAAGGGCCCAGGTTATCCAATCGAGGACACGCTAATATCTCCAAAGGGTGGGCTGACTTCTGCCAGTCTCCTATCTCACTCCTTTCTGTTGCCTGGACCGAAGGTCCGTATGAAGAGGAGGTTTCAGAAATGGCATGGGTTGCGGGAATCATCCAACTCCGAGTTGAAGTAAAAGAACGTATATTTGAACAAACTTTTCGTGCCACCTTCGTTTTGACCCAAAATAATGGGCAGTGGAAGATCAAGCATGAGCATGTGTCTGCCGCTCACGAAGACCCCTATGGTATCGGAGATTGGTTGAAGAAATAGTCACGAGGAACCAACAATTATGATTGAAAAAACATTAGACGCGTCGATTCTATTTAGCATTATTGATCTTACTAGTCAAATTCGACTAAGAGGAGATCTCATCTACAAATTTGCAGGCATTACCACCCAGCAATATGTCATACTCTTGCATTTGGCCAAAGATCCAAATATTCCGTTTATTGAGAAAGGAGACTATACGGAAGGAATGTTCGCTTCCGAATTAGCAGACTCACTGAAAGTAAGCAGACCTGGAGTCACCAACTTATTAAAAACTCTAATGCAAAAGGGATTGGTCAAGCAGGTAGAGGACGAGCAGGATCGGCGGAAAAAAAGACTATTCCTCACTCCAGCTTCCCGGAAGTTAATTCTTGAGATTGAGCCTCTTAGAAAAGAGGCTAATTCTGCCTTTTTATCACAGTTTAACAAAGAAGAAAAAGTACAATTTCTCTCTTTCATAGAACGCTGTTCTACTTACGCAAAAGATCAATTGGAGAATCCGGAAGCATTGACCAGAATGTACGAACGGCTTTTTGCCTTGGCGGAAAAAAAATAAACGGCACATTATTAGATGAGTCAATTCTTTTGGCTGCATCTGCTAAGCCAACCTTCGGAACAGATAAATCAGGCCCAACCCTAGCGTACACATAATAATACCGTATACCCCGGCAGAGGTTGCCATAGCTGGGTTGTTAAGCATAGTCGGTGCAGTGGCAATGGCCATGCCTAATACATTATTTTGCATGCCTGTCTCTATAGAGATCGTGATCGATTGAGGCGTATTGAGTTGCAGGATCCTAGAACTGAAGAAGCCCAAACCAAAAGTCAAGACATTTAGGCAGATCACCCCCAAGCCAGCTGCCATGATAAAGTCCCAAACATTTCCCAACTCTGCCAATTTCAATACGATCAAGGCCAAAGCGATCAAAATAAAGATACCTGATCCCCAAGCCAGAGCCTTCCGACTATTTTGAGAAAAGGTCGGAAAACGATAGTTGATAAACATACCTAATGCAACAGGCAAAGCCGTCAACTTTATGATATTAATGATAGTAGTCAAAACCGGCAATTGAATGGCCTTCCCGCTTTCTCCCATAATGTGTAATAAGGAGTAGTTGATAATGAAGGGAATCGTAAAAACAGTAATAACACTCGATAGGGCTGTGAGGCTGATAGATAGAGCCGTATCGCCTTTAGATAAATGTGAGATCAAATTGGAAGTAGCCCCTCCTGGGCAAGCGGTCACGATCATCAAACCCATCGCCACAACGGGGTCCATGGGCAAAAAAGTGATAATGAGTAAGCCAATCAAAGGTAAGAGCAGCACCTGATTGGAAAGGCCAATGAAAACCGCCTTGGGAAACTGCCCAACCCGCTTAAAATCTTCAATGGTTAGGGTCATGCCCATCCCTAGCATAATTAAGAACAAGAGCAACTGCAGCAGTTGAGGTACCATCGACATGAAAGCTTCCATCCGACTAAAACTATTTGAAAAATGACAAAATGAGTTACCCTTTCCAAGTACCATAGACTTTGGCAAGCACTTAGGAAGTAGACGAACGGAAATTACAAATTAGTTAACCAAATTAATTAGTTTTGGAGCAGAAAAGCACCAGAAAGAACATCTTCTTTTCCTGGTTACTTAATTGCAGCAAATATGGAAAGATATAAAGCCCTGGCCTTGCAGGTCACTTGTGAAGCCGTTAATAAAACGAAGGATAAAGTAGAGGCGGAAGTCATCATGTTGAAAACGATAAATCGAATCGATCAGCAAATTCGAGCCTCCAAAGCTTTTATTGGTCGGGATACACGCTTGGTTGTGCTGCCTGAATATTTCCTCACTAGTTTTCCGCTAGGAGAAAGCATTGAGCAGTGGCGAGATAAGGCTTGTCTGGAAATCGGCGGAAAGATCTATGAAGCCTTAGGAACAGTAGCCCAGAAGCATGATGTATTTCTTTCAGGCAATGCTTACGAACTGGATCCTCATTTTCCAAAACTCTATTTCCAAACCAGCTTTATCATTGATCCAAGTGGGGAAGTCGTTCTTCGGTACCGACGCTTGAACTCCATGTTTGCCCCTACTCCACATGATGTTTGGGATCGATACCTTGACATCTACGGGCTTGAAGCTGTTTTCCCAGTGACGGAAACAGCAATCGGTCGTCTTGCTTGTATTGCGTCCGAAGAAATTCTTTACCCAGAACTAGCTCGTTGCTTGATGATGCGTGGAGCAGAATTGTTTCTACATTCTTCTTCGGAGGTAGGTAGTCCCATACTCACGCAAAAAAATGTAGCCAAGTTAGCCAGAGCCATAGAAAACATCGCCTACGTGGTTTCCGCCAATTCTGCTGGCATCTCCGATATCGCCATACCTTTTGCATCCACAGATGGTGGCTCCAAGATTGTGAACTATGAAGGACTAGTCCTGGCTGAGGCAAGCCCCGGAGAAAGCATCGTGGCGCATGCTTCAATCGACCTTCCAGCTCTCCGTCACCAGCGCCAGCGGGTTGCGATGAGTAATTACATTGCCCGGCAACGCTTTGAGTTATACGCGGAAAGCTACACCAAGCACAGCTTTTATCCTGCCAACACGATTAGTGAAAATCCCGATTTTAGCAAGAAGGATTTCATTACCAAGCAATTGGAGGTCGTTAAAAAATTATCGGAAAGAGAGGTAATTTAAACCTGTACTGTCAGAGTTTAGAATCTCTTATTTCTTAAACAATGACTTGGCCATTTCTTCTGCAATTTTGACAGTGCTTGGGCTTCTGAACGGTTGCTTCAATTGCTTGATCCAGTAAATCACTTGATCGGGTCGTTCATTAGCAACAAAATGGCTAGTACCCGGTAAGACGCAGAGATTTGCTTGTGGTAAGGCATTAAAAATTTCGAACGCATGCTCCATAGTGATGGCATCACGATCGCCTACCATAAGTACAACAGGGACCTTCACTTCTTGGATCTTTTCTATCGGAATATTGGGATGAAAAGCCATCAGCTTGATCTGCTTTTGAAGCCTGGGGTCCGGGATCTCCGAATAGCGTTGTACAAAATCCACTAGCTTAGCACGTAATGCCGTAGAATCAGGTCGAAGATTAGGGCCAGAAATTAGCATGGATTTGATACGAGCAGGAAATCGGTATCCAAGTATTAAGCCTAAAATGCCCCCATCGCTATGTCCCCAAATCCGATAGTCTTCATGTCCAAGGTGATCCATTAATGCACTAACATCCGCTGCCATATCCTGATAGTTAAGTTCCGCTGAAGGGCAGCTGCTATTGCCATGACATCTATTATCCATGAGAATAACTTGATAGTCCTCTACTAATGAGGGTATCATTTTATGTCGACTACTTGCAGAGCCTCCATTTCCGTGTAGGATTAGCAAGGGTGTCCCTTCTCCAAAAATTTCATAATAAATCTTGGCTCCTTCTACTTCTAGAAAGGCACTCTTCCCTTTGATCCCTGCGGCCATGATTTCCTGGGCGTTCAGCTGCAAAACAATAAAGAAACAAGCGAGCAGCAATAATGTCATTTTTTTCATAGAAAGATTCTTTTTTGAAACAAAACTATATATGTTCACATCCAATTCATTGTAAAAATCAGACAGTTTGAAGTTGATTGAGGCACAGCCGAAGCATCCATTCGTAAGACGATTTGTTGATCGGTACCAATTTTATGATTCCCAGAGTAGGACTATTTTCAAGTCGATTCCAAATGGTAAAGTAGAAGCCTGGATTACGATTGAAGGGTCGCTGGAGATACTCGATCATCAAGTAAATCAGTTTCGCCCCATCGACCCTAACTCCTTCTATCCGATTAGTAACCAAATCACCTTGTTTCGGATTCCCGAGAAGTTAGTTTGCATCAATCTGAAGTTACATCCAATTGTGCTAGGCTTTCCTTTCTTTAAGAATTTCTTTCAAGAATGGCCCAACTTATCTACGCTCATTCTCTTTTCAGAGGCTGCTTTGGCGTCGATTCACAAGCTGGAGTTTATGAAGCCTTCAGGCTTAGACTTTTCATTTCTAGATAGAGAGTTGGAGCAATTTTTTGGAAAGCAAGAGGAGAATGAAGCAGTTACGAAAATTATAAGCTTAATGACGGAAAAACAAGCCGGCTCTTCTCAGGTGGCCGAACTAGCCAAAAAGATGAACATGTCAACGAAAACCCTGGAGCGAATCGTCCGCAAACACTTCTCTTCATCTCCTAAAGACTTATGGAACATTATCAGGTTTGGCCAAACTACTGGCTTCCTGAAAAACAACCAAACGCAAAAACTAATCGAGGCTTTAGCCTTCGGTTATTACGATCAATCTCATTTCATAAAGGAGTGCCGTAGAATTACTGGCCTCCCACCAACAGCACTGTTTCAACAAATGAAATTACCCACCAATGACTTGCTATTTGAGTAGGTTTGATTATTTGTATATTTGCACCCTCAACTTTACCTATCATGATGGAAAAAGACACGGGAGCGAGGATCATCTGGCACATCTTGGAAATCAGTAATCTGCTCAACAAGTATGGAGACAACATTAGTCAAGAGGTAGGGCTGACCACTCAGCAATGGCTGATTATGCTCTACTTGGCAGGAGATCCCAATATTCCGTATTTCGATCGTGAGCAGCATACCAAACCACTAATGGCATCAGAACTTGCTGAAGCCTTTAATGTTTCAAGGCCCAATATCACTAATCTTATTAATGGACTATTGAAGAAAGGTATGGTGGAACAGATTGCCGATGATGTAGACCGACGAAAGAAGCGATTAAAACTGACCGCCAAAGGAGCGGCACTACTTAAAAAGCTAGAGCCAGGTAGAAAAAATTTCAACAACAACTTACTTAAAGATTTTACAGCGGAAGAAAAAGATCAATTTGTAGATTATCTATCTCATTGCAACAATACTATTATTGGACATTTCAAATAGCATCCCACTACCTCCCTCCTCCACCTTAGCTCACGACAAGTATTTCATCATCCAGCCTTTACTAACTAGGTCGACAGATGTGGTCTAATATATTGGATGAAATCCGTTCGTGTAATATCGATCCTGGTCACCTTAGTATTGGCTATCCTTAAGCGTTGCATAGTCCCAATATCTCGTTGCAGAAGGTCGGTCGGTTCGATCGCATTCCAGGGAATAAGGACTTTTTGCTGACTGAACAATCCGGAACCTGGAGTGATCAGCAGTCCTTTGGTCGTGTGATAGAACTTAAAATTTCTCTTCATATAAGCATCATCAAAATAAAAGAAAACGATATCCAAAGGGCTAGCTGATAACTCCTCAGGCGTTTCCAGTGTTGGGTAAGCATGCCGCATGGCTATCCAGGTCTTATGGTTCAAGGTTCCTGTACGTATACGCTGCCAAATGAGTATAAAAATGACCAATCCTCCCAAAGATAGTAGTGTATTCATGAGCTATGCTGTCATTTCCGTAAATGTGCAACTTTACTCCATCCAACTAAATCGTCCTATACATGTCACGGCTTGTCCCTACCAACAAACCGTTCTTTGCCTAGCAGAAAATTGATGGCTCTAGTCACGTTCTTCTCGATGCTTTTCTTGGTCTTTAAATTCGATATATATCTGACTATTTCCTTTTGCCTAGATGGCGATAGGTCATCAAATATAATCTTTGCCTCTCTATTATTGATTAAAGCCTCAGTGAATTTAGGATGTGGTTCAATCGTTCTATCGCTTGGATCAAATTCAATCTCTACTACAATAAGCTCACCGATTCTCCTTGGCGAATTCTTCAGCATTTTCATATTTATATACAATCGCCAGTCACCACTATACTTTACAAGAGTTTGTTGGTACGGCTCCCCGTTGATCGTCCCTCGCACCGGGATTGTCCCTTTCTCCTTACTCGCTTGCTGAAAAATGGCATGGAGGATATGGGAAGGTATAAATACAAATGGGTTACCAACAATGATTTCTAGATGAGCACTAAATTGATACATCTCACAACTTATTTTTTGCCTAAAATTATTTCAAATGATCAAACACTTGAAAGGTGGTATAAGAAGAGCGAGCCTCGCTTGTTGGTGTTTTTGCCTACGAATGAGATGGATAATAATCAGTGCGTGAGATATCCAAAGCCCTACATAACCTAACCTGGGGAAACCTCGTATATCTAGCATTCTAAAATTATCTGAGCCTTTTTAGATCTGTCCCCTAGCACCACTTGTTGGCCATCCATACCTTCAGCTTTCCATCTGCAACCAGCGGATCAATTGTCGTTGTAATTCTTCTGCTTGAATAAGTTTCTGCTCCCGGAGTACATTTTCTGCTCGTGCCTGTTGATCCCTCAGATGGAACCAGGCCTTTAGCAAATAACCACCATATTCGTCTGGTTCCAGTCTAGGCAAATCCATCTGCCGCGGAACGACAGGAGGTGCCAGTTCACAATGGCTAAGGTCTAATTCGGCGTGGCCCCTTCCCCCATTCTTCTCCTTGATATGTGCTGCCATGCTAGCCATACGGTTGGTCGTTTCGATTTCCTTGACAACTACATTAGTAGGTAAACCTTGCTGAATCAATTGCTGAATGTAGGGCTGGACAATGCTACTCGTCCAATGGAAAAGTGTAGTTGGAATCTGTAGGTCTTGCACAAAAGCAGCTTTTTCATGCTCGAAAGCTGCTTTATAGGCCAGATGATAATTGGAGCCTGCCATCAAATAATCCAATGCTACTCGATGTAATACCGGAGCAGGTGGAATTGGTGATGACAAGCGATACTCGGGTTGATCAAAACACCAGGGGAAGAAGGTAAATAGATCCCGAACCATGGTCCAAACTGTCAATAAATGGCCACCATCTGACCTGGGCGTGATATCTGGGAAATACGCTTTTAGGATAGCACTCCGCTGCTGCTCCGTGAAATGAGCTGCATTGTCCAAAAACAAATGAGTCACTTGATCTGGATGATCCAAGGCATAGCGAATACCCAGTTGTGCACCAGTTGCCGTCCCATAGATAGCGATCTGATCAAAGCCCAATTGTTGCACCAAGTGATGCAGACAATTCGCATAGGTTCGCATATTTATTGCGGCTGCATATAGAGGAGCCGACTGACCATAACCCGGGGTATCTGGGGCAATCACTAAGAAATCCTTAGCCAAGGCCTCGATCAGCGGTGTTAGCATTGCTGAGGAACTGGGCGAGGCATGGAAAAGAAAAATCGGCGGGCCATCCCCTGCGGTCCGAAAGAAAAGGGATTGGCCATCAATAGCAGTATAGAAGGATCGCATAGGTTATTTTCTTGATTCAGGTACAATAACTTACCTCCATCTTTGACAAAGCTAGTTGACAAACCTTGAATTCATCAAAGAACTAATCATTAGAGGAATCGCTTACAAATAAAATTAGTTAATTTAATTAACTATTAAAATGATTAACTAAATTTTTATTACTTTTCAGTATGCAAAATACGCAAGTCATTTTACAAGAACGTCCCCAAGGGATGGTAGCTGAATCCAATTTTGCCATCCAACAGCAAAAGGTCCCTACCTTAACGGATGGCCAAATATTGATTAAAATCGCCTACATATCGCTTGACCCGGCTATGCGGGGTTGGATGAATGCCGGAACAACCTATATTAAAGGGGTGGAAATTGGTGCCGTGATGCGAGCCTTTGCCATTGGAGAAGTCGTTCAATCCAACAATGATCAGTATCCAATCGGCACCTTAGTTGAGGGCTTGCTTGGCGCACAATCCTATGCTGTTTCAGATGGCAAGGGGTTGCGAGTCATACCAGGGAAACAAGGGGAACTATCCTGGCATTTAGGCATCATGGGTATGCCGGGCATGACAGCCTATTTTGGGTTGCTAGAACGAGGAAAACCTCAAGCTGGCGAGACGGTCTTTATTAGTGGCGCGGCAGGAATTGTAGGCTCTACGGTCGGACAAATCGCCAAAATCAAGGGGTGTCGGGTAATAGGAACAGCTGGTTCTGATGAAAAATGCCGCTACTTAATAGACGAATGTGGTTTTGATGCAGCCATCAATTATAAAACAGAATCTGTCAAGGAAGCTCTCCAAAAGCATCTACCTGAGGGGATTCATGTTTTCTATGACAATGTTGGAGGACCTTTGCTAGACACCGCTTTAGGGCATCTGGCAAAGGGTGCACGAGTGGTTATTTGTGGAGCAATTTCCCAATATAATGCTACAGAAATGTACGGTCCTAAGAACTATATGAAGATTGTTACAGCGAGAGGATATATGACAGGAATCATTGTTTTTGATTTCATGCAACAATACCCGCATGCCATTGCCCAGATTGATCAGTGGATGAGCGCAGGAAAGATGAAAACCAAGGAACATATTTTCGAAGGCATCAAACAGTTTCCTGCAGTACTTAAGAAGTTATATACAGGTGAAAATTTTGGTAAACTATTGATCAAGGTATAACTATGGCAAAGAAAACTTTTTACGGTTGGTACGTCTTATTGGGACTCTGTCTAATCTATGCTGCCTCAAATGGCATTGTGACCCTATCCCTCAAGCGTTTTTATCCCAGTCTGATCGATGTTTTTTCCTGGACAAGAGCTGAAGTAACGAGGCCTGTATCCGTCTTCTATTTTGCCTTGGCCTTTCTGACGCCAATAATTGGTGCCCTATTAGACCGTCGAAACCCGAAGCGGATCATGCTGATCGGTTCCTTTATCATTCTAATTGGGCTCGCCTTAATGGGGCAAATTCAAAACTTGAGCCAATTCATCGGCATCTATATCATCTTAGCGATTGGCTTGGCGGGAGCAGGGCTGATATCCAGCATGTATATCTTGACGAAATGGTTTCATAAGCACCGAGGAAAAGCTGTAGGAATATTACTGGTAGGTGGTAGTCTTGGAGGGGCTTTATTCAACAAGATTACGGGGGATGCTATTGACATAATGGGTTGGCGGAATGCCGCTTTATTGCTGGCAGGTCTTGGAGCCCTGTTCATGATCTTACCGTGGATTTTCTTAGTGCGGAACAAGCCACAAGACATGGGACTATTTCCAGATGGTGCCGATAGCGAACCCGAAATAAACCTAGTGGAAGGAGTATCCTTAGCCGAAGCCTTTAAAACGCCAACGCTTTACCTGATTTTTTTAGCTACCGGAATCTTATGGTTTTGCATCATCGGTATCCAGCAACACCAGGATATCTATTTACAGAAAGAGCTATCTATCCCTTCAGATACGGTGACAAATGTTGGATCAGCCTTTTTCCTATTCGGAGTATTGGGCAAACTCATTTTTGGTTTCCTCAGTGACCGTTTCAATAAGAAACTCGTGATGGCGGCCTCTATTGCCTTGCTGATCATCGGGCTCATCTTTCTGCGGCTGCTTGGTACCGATCCAGGAAACTGGTCACCCTATTACTATGCCACTACCTTTGGAATCGCCTACAGCGGGGTTTTCACGATGATTCAGATTGTCGTTGCCGATCTCTATTATGGAAAATCCTATGGAAAGATTCTGGGGATTGTACTAACGGTCGACACCTTGGCTTCTGTTGCAGGTATTCTCTTTTTGGGTAAAATGAGTGGGGCGAGTGGTAGTTATGTTCCCGCCTTCGGAATCATGGCCATTTTGTGCACAGTTGCTTTGGTTAGTTTTTTGGTGGTAAAAACCAACTTCAAGCCAGCTTCATCCTGATCAAACCTTCTCAACTATATCAAAAATTATCGCGAATGCCTTGCCTATTGAAAAGCCAGATTCAGCCAGCTTCCCTTAGGTTCGTACTTTCAGTCAGTTGCCCACCGCAAGCTATTCATTAGTGACTGCCGAGCGTTGGCTTCTGTAAATTCCTCTCGAGAATGTAGTCAATTTTCGATTACCCCTCTGGGGCCATGGCGGCCCCAGAGATGACAAGGAAAGATTAATTTTCCCATTCCAACACTTCTGGCATATCCCCCATATGAATCTTCATGTTCATTTCCTCATCTGTTAATATTCCCTTGTCCTCTCCCGGTCCAGTAATCAATTTTCCACCTTCTGTCGTTCGTTTTAGGTAGCTTACTCGTAGGCGCTCAAAGTCCTTGACTAGTTCCTTGGACAACAAAAACTCCAGCTCTCGATAACTGCCTTTCGAGACGGTTGTACCTACCCAGTGAAAAGTTTGGTAAAAAGCCTTTAAATCCTGTAATGGCGATGCATGCAGTTCTTTCCAGTATTGCGTATCGCGATGCCGCCAATCCCATTTTTGTCGATCCTTTTTCCATTGTTGATCCACCCAATCATAGTTGGTTTCTCCAGCTGCCGCGGAAACGTGCATGACTTTCAATTGAGTTTCACCAAGATAATAGACATTTCCTATCGTCATGCCGTTGGATTGAATTGCTACATAATAGGCATCCTTACTTTCTTTGATGAGCAAATTGCCATCTTGATATACTGGCTTAAAGTGGGCCGTATCTCGGTATTCCATAGTACTAATTGCTCCATTGAGTTCGTAGCCCTCCGGAAGCCATTGCCCAAAAATTATCTGGGAGACAAAAAACATCAAGGTCATCAAGCTAAGCTGTTTCATAACAGTTGTGTTAGAGGACAAACCACCAAGGTTTATCCAATGGTGAATAAATAGAAGTTGTTTAAAAATATCTCACTGGTCACTAAGAAGCTCTTTTTGACTCAGCAGACATTCTTAAAAAACTTCATAGAAGACAAAAGGACAATCCTTTTGCTCAAATGGTTAATGATTATATGTTGTTAAACAGGAATATTAGAAATCACTAAAAGTGTATCCCCTAGTAGTAGGTAATTGACTATGCGTAGTATGAGAGGAAATATGGCATTGAGCCTAAGATAAAAAGAAATTCTAAACTAGTATTTCATTCCTACCGCTAATAGCAAAATGGTCTGTAGTTGCCGGCTCTCTTTGTTGATTCGTTTAAAACTCAAAGGGCGTCAAGAAGATCAGAATGCTTATCTTGTTGCAAAGGAATCACTTCATACTTCAACCGCTACAAATGGAATATAGAAATCTAGGACGCGCTGGCGTAAAAGTTTCTTCACTCTGCTTCGGAACTATGACCTTTGGGGATGGTGCTGATGAACGCACTTCAGCCGATCTGTATGGCTTGTGCAGAGACAAAGGCATTAATTTTTTCGACTGCGCTAATGTTTACGCCAAAGGTGAATCCGAAAGAATCCTTGGCCGACTGATCAAACCCCATCGTGATGAGGTCTTTGTTGCCACTAAGGCCTATTTCAAGACCAGCGATGATGTGAATGGTCGTGGCCTTAGTCGATTCCATCTAACAAAATCCTTGGAACAAAGTCTAGAACGCTTAGACACTGACTACGTCGATCTTTATTATCTGCATCATTTTGACGAAGAAACACCCATTGAAGAGAGTTTGTCAACTCTTAATGACTTTGTCCGCCAAGGCAAAGTGCTCTATCTTGGTCTTAGTAATTTTGCCGCTTGGCAAATTATGAAGTCAATTTCTATTACGGAGGCCAAGAATTGGGCACCTATCTCTTGTTTCCAACCGATGTACAACCTGCTTAAACGACAGTGTGAGTCGGAATTGCTCCCAATGGCACAGAGTGAGGGCTTGGGCGTTTTCCCATACAGTCCACTAGCAGGAGGGTGGTTGACCGGAAAATACCTCAATACGCAACCAGACATTGGCCGATTCAAGACCAGCAAGATGTATCAAAAGCGCTACGAACAAGAAAGGAACCTCGAAACTACTAAGGCTTTTCTCGATTTTGCAAAAACACATAATCATCATCCGGTGAGCTTGGCTATTGCATGGGTAGCTTCGCATCCAGGAATTACAGCCCCGATTATAGGCGCCAGGAATATCGATCAGCTTCGCCCCAGCCTAGCCTCCCTGGATATTAAACTCAGTGATGCGGATCGAGAAACAATATCAAGCTTCTCTCTTAGCCCGGCTATAGCAACGGATAGATCAGAAGAAATATAAACTAACCCACAATGAACAGGAGTCAACTCATCACACACGTACAAGGTTTAGACATTGAACTTAATCAGTTGTTTAAGTCTCTTCAGTCTTATTCACATGATGCATTAAACCTAAGCCCTAAACCCGGTGCTTGGTCTGCCAACCAAGTGCTACATCATATCATGCTTTCAGAGCGCTACTCTCAGCAATATTGTGAGAAAAAATTGAGTTTTGAACCACAATTAGGGAAAGCAGGATGGCAAGATAGTATCCGGAGTAAACTGGTAGCTTGGTACTTACAAGCACCGCTAAAGGTCAAAGCACCTAAAAATATTTCTGGACCAGCCTTGCCCGATGATAGTAAGCTGGCTGATATTGAAGAAGAGTGGCTGAAACAAAGAGAAGGATTGCATCAATTTTTTCAGAACGTACCAGAACGCTACCTCGACAAGACAGTCTACAAACATCCATTTGGCGGCAGGCTATCATTTGAGGGAATGCTGACCTTTTTTCGAGCCCATTTCCAAAGGCATGAACGGCAAATCTGGAGGACCGTACCTAAGACCTAGAATGAGCGAGGGGCTGACTCCTTTCCCAGTTTTTCACGGCATGCAAGTAGGCGCTAGGTTCCGAATACCCTAGCGCATAGGCTATATCCTTCACTTTCATTTGCCCTCCTTCTCGCAGGTATCGAGCTATTTGGTGTTTCACTTCATTGGTAATGCTACGGAAGGAGTGGCCGGAGGAACGCAGCTTTCGCTGAAAGCTTCGATCACTCATGGCAAATTGAGCACTGACTTGAGATAAAGTAGGAAACATCGGGTTGCTCATTTGTAGCAACATCCGTTTAACCTTGGTGGGAAAACCCTCCTCCGTCTCCCGATCCAGGAGCAGTAGGTACTGTGGTAGTAATACATCAATCAACTGCATGGTTCTGGGGTTAATCTGCTCATTTACCACCGCTCTATCAAAAGTAAAAGCGTGATATGGACCTTTCTCTACCTTTTGCCCCAGCCGTTTTTCATATTCAAAGGTATCCTCTTGAGGTACTAGCAGCTGCACCTCACTCACGCCCATTGTCTTCAACTCTCTATACAAGAAACAATAAGTACTATCCAGCATAAAACGTCTCAAGTTTTCCGCTTCGATATCGGTACTTAATTCGAACTGTATTTGTGTTTCACTCCGAGAAGTATGCAATTGAAGAAAAGGAAAATAGGACTGTAGATACTCCGATAGCATAAGAATAGCCTGTTCTATGCTATTGACTTCCAATGAAATGGTATGGATCAAGCCGAGCGCTTGCAAATTCAAGTAAGTTCCATAACTCAACCCCAAATACGGTTCTTGCTGTTCCGCAATCAGCTCCAAAAGAATAGCCTGATAATCGGCTAATTCAATCGTACAATCCTCTGCACAAAGATCTACTGCTGGATCTGGCAGGTGTCGACGTAATTGCTCAATTGACATAAATCGGAAAGAAGCAAAGTCCAATAATAAATGTAGGTGTCTACCCTGTAAGCCCATTACATTTAATTTGGCGTAAAATATCAACTATCTCGCACAAAAGCCAATTAGTTTTATGGGGCTCTCTGATTATCTGACCTTAAAACTTAAAGTATGAAGCTTTTGAAATTTGCCTTGACTGGCAACGCGGGATTCTCACTACTCAGCGGTTTATTCTTAAGTCTGGCTCCAAAATATATCGCTGAAGTTTTTCAAAGTACCACTTACCTTCCTTTCTTAGTTATTGGTTTGGGGTTGCTTTACTTTGCTTATACTATAGTAATAGAAATCAAGCCACAAAGACGAAATAAGGTACTGTGGATCATCGTACAAGACCTCCTATGGGTAATAGGGAGCGCTGCAATTCTTTTGACCCGGCCCTTCAAAATATCAGCCGTGGGCTACAGCTGGATTACCTGGGTTGCGATAATTGTTCTGAGTTTTGCAGTCCTCCAAGGAATAGGCTGGTGGCAAGTTAGAAATAAGGTGTTGGGATAAATAAACCTTCTTAGGCAAATCTCGTGGACAATCATAAAACGAGATGAAAAAGCGACCGTAGGAAGTGTTGCATTTCATTTTCGAGTGTCTTCAAACACGAGATTTGTCGAAGAACCTAAATGAAAAAGGTTATTGCGCTAACAAAGCAGCCAATTCCGCATAACCTTTAGCCTGAGCATAGCTCAGGGCGGTACCACCTTGCTGATCTTTGATGGACTTATCTGCCCCAGCGGCAAGTAGTTGTTTGGCGGCTTCGAGATGACCAAAGGTAGCAGCAAAAATAAGCGCCGTCGAACCGGTAAAATTCTGCTTATTCACCTCCGCACCCTGATCTAGCAATAACTGAATCATGCCTTGGTGGCCTTTAAAGCAAATCCCCATCAGGGCGGTATTGCCTGACGCATCCTGCGCATTTACATTAGCCCCAGCTTCCAAGAGGCACCTAGCCACCTCTACTTTTTCGGTATAAGTGGCCATGATGAGTGGTGTGAAACCTCTCAAGTCTTGTTGCCCTACTAAAGCGGGATTCTGCTTAATGCTCGACTTAATAGCTGTTAAGTCTCCCTGCCTTATTAGATTGAAAAAATCCATAGGTGATTGAATTTGAAAGTCCTTCTCCGACAATTTTTGTGGTCGGCGTTTTAGTTAGAAGAATTGCATCCAACGAAAGCAATACTTTTAGCTAAAAGGGTGACTCAAAAACACAAAAATTGTCAGAGAACTTTAAAAGTATGGTCAAAAAGTGGAGCAGCTCCGGGAAAACTACTCCCTTTTGTAACCTATCTGGTGTTTTAGTAAAATGCCAATATAAAGTTGTTAGTACAATCTTGCACCAACTTTCGGGACATTGGGCTGAAAATAAGTAGTGAATAACTTAAGTTTTCAGCCCAAGGGATTACCACAATGTCGTCCAAAGAAAATTTGGGATTCATTCTGGAGATTTTTCTCCCGATGGAAACAAATTTATCATTAGTTGTTATAATAATTATAATCCTATTATTAGTTTCGCTAATAATGAATATCCATCAATTAGAATACGCATTATTACTGAGCAAAACGGGTTCTTTTAGCGCAGCCGCTAAAAAAGCCAATATTACTCAATCTGCTATCAGTCAGCAAGTTACTAAACTTGAACAAGAGATTGGATTTGTCTTATTTGATCGCCAATCTAAGCCAGTAAGCCTCACCACTAATGGAGAACGTTTCCTAGAGAAAGCACAATTAGTATTGTTGGAAGTGCACCAGCTCCGAGATTTTGCCATGCAAATCGAAAAGGAAGTAAAAGGATCACTGACGATCGGTATCATCCCTACCCTATCCCCCTACCTCACTCCTTTGTTTATCAATCAATTAAGCGAGTTATACCCTGACATCAAGCTCACTATTAAAGAATTGGTGACCAAAGACATCATCCGGGGGATCATGGAGCGAGAACTCAATGGGGGAATCATTTCTACCCCTATCAGCACTAAGCTGAAGCTCCAATACCAGCGCCTCTTCTATGAAAAATTCTTTGTGCTCCTTTCCCCTGAACATCGATTGTACGAGGCCGATAAAATAGATCTCTCACAAATTGAGATTGATCAGGTCTGGTTGCTCAATGAAGGGAACTGTTTCAGTGATCAGGTCAACAATATGTGCCATATAGATCCAAAGCGAAAACTAGAAACAACCTTAAGCTACGAGAGTAATTCCATTGATGCATTACGACGTATAGTAGAAAACAGAGGAGGAATTACTTTTTTACCAGAGCTTGCCACACTGAATGTACCTGTAGATCAAGAGGATATGATTAAGGAAATCGAAGGCCAACCCAGAGCGCGGGAAATTTCGCTTGTGTATGTCAAAGGTGAGCCCAAAATGCACTTGCTCAACAAACTCAGTGAAACCATCAAAGAAAACCTGCCTACTTCCGTATTGGAGAAAGGTGAGAAACTTTTAGTGAGTACTAATATCAAGATTTAAATTGCTTATGGCTACGCTCAACCTCTGGTTTTTTCCCATTGCGGTGAGTGCGGTGCATGCACTCTTTCTAGCCGTTGTACTTTGGACTAGAAAGGGAAACCAGCAAGCCAATCGCCTTTTTGCTGCTTTGCTATTCAGTTTGGCGATACATCTATTGGACTACTCGCTAAATATCTCAGGACTTATAATACAGTTTCCTCAACTTGTATTTACTAGCTATCCACTGCTTTTTGTAATGGCTCCTCTTTTCTATTTATATGTAAGAAGCTATTTACAAAAGCCGCTGGGATCGAAGTGGCAGTTATTGGGCCATTTTACCCTAGCTATATTGGTATTGTTCAGCATGCTTCCTTTTTATCTCCAGAGTTCGGAATTCAAGCTCGATTTTTTACAGGCCATAGCGGACGATGCTTTCACCAATCTACCTCCAGAGCAATTTGTGATCATGTTCCTACAGATTACACAGTTTCTGGTGTATTCTAGCTTAGCCTATCGGCTTATCCAAAAAGAGGAACAACAAGTCCCTCATTTCCGCGCCAACGGCAATATTCCAAAAATCAAGTGGCTCAAAGGAGCTACTGGGGCATTTTGGCTATTCAGCCTCTTTTTTGGAATAATGACAGTCATTCTTGTGTTACAAAATAACTATCGGATAGAGACTGATTATGTAGTCGTGCTGCTGCTTTCACTCCTCATTTTCGTCATTGGTTACGTCGCTCTTTCTCAGCCTAAGCTCTTTCAAGAAGGGCTCAAACGTGGTAGAAGTCAAACCCAACTCACACCTGCCAGTGCCGATAGCCTACAGCAACGTTTGACTAGCCTCATGGAATTAAAAAAGCCCTATCTGAAAGAGGACCTCAAAATTGGCGACTTGGCAGATCAATTAGGCCTACCCGCTCATCACCTCTCCGAACTACTCAATAATGACTTGCATACCAATTTTGCAGATTATATTAACCATTACCGTATTGATGCCGCAAAAGCATTGCTCAGCAGTCCCGAGCATCAGTCTAGCAAAATTCTAGCTATCGCTTTTGAAGCCGGCTTTAGTAATAAAGCTACCTTTAATCGTGTTTTCAAGCAAAACACTGGCCTCACACCATCTGCTTTTCGAAAAGAGCAGAGGAGGACGTAGAGGAAGTTTAAGCTTGAGAGAATAAAGTTCCGAGCTTGTGAATATCTAGCGGCCCCCTATCCCTCCTACTTATCAGAAAAGGATTTAATCTTTAATCCCAAAACTTTCAACTCTACTCCCCTAAACCTTCCAACCCTCAGCCTTCCATCGCAAAGAAGTGAATCTATCCATAAATCAGGTAACACTTTCAAATCTGAGACGCTTTTAAGTCGCTTTTGCTGCATCATTGCAAAGAATGTATTAATCAACTAAATTCCTGATTGATGATTAGTTATACGACTACTACCTTGATTCAGCAACCCATTTCCAAGGTATATGCCTTACTGTGTGATGACACTCAGGTGCCACTCTGGTTGAAAGGACTACAGCAGATTGAAACCATTAGCGGTAAGCCCGGCCAAAAGGGCTTCAAAGCAAAATACACCTTCGTCGAAAACAATCGAACCATAATTTTCTATGAGGAGATTACCGCCGCCGAATCAGGGCAATCCTTTTCAGCCACTTTACAAAGTGATAGTCTCGTTTTAGAAGGCCATACTAGGCTTGAAGACTTCAATGGACAAACCCGCCTGGTCGCCCAGCAGAAAGTTCGTGCCAAAAGCTTTATCATGAAACTGCTCCTACCTTTCTTAAAAAGCATGATGCGTAAAAGACAACAGGAAGATTTCTTCCGCTTCAAACAATTGGCAGAAGGAAATCTACAAACTGCGGATACCGAAGTACTCACCCTCTTCGACAAATCTCGTGGACAATCATAAAATGAGATGAATAAGCGCCACTGACGAAAACTGTCAGCAAAGCGTTGCATTTCATTTTTGAGTGTCTTCAAACACGAGAATTGTCGAAGGACCAGTTATCAAGAGAGGTGCTATTCCTTGGGTAGATCCAAAGTAAAGGGCCTACATTCCTAACACTTGCTTTATCCAATTGACCTCATTCATAAATAGACCAGGCGCAATGCGAAAGCCCGGCATCAGAAAGGAGTGATTCGCATTTGGGTAAAAAACTACCGTAAGGTCTTCATTGCCAGCCTTAGCTAAACTCTTTTCCAAGAAGTGCACGCTTTTGCGAGCAGGTACCCTATCATCGTTAACGCCATGCTCAGATAGCACAGGGCACTTAATCTTAGTTGCGTAGTCCATCGTTGCATCATAGATATCATCCGGCCAGGCAAAAGGCGGAGCCTGGTCGGCTGGGGCTGCCGGTAGAAGCAAATCGGGTTGTTTAGCCCGGATCTTCGCCACAGCCGCTACAAAGGCTGAATCAAACTCCTGGCGATGTGCCAACTCAAAATATTGATCCCATAAATGGAGTGCCTTCACGATGGTGTCCTCCTGGACATTGCGTTGACGAAGGAAGGCTCCAATGGCATATAGCTGTTGGTCTTTACGGGTTTCCATCGGATGCGCCCTCAGGACTAAGAAGGCCGGATTGCTGTCAGCAGAAGCAGCCATGGCAGCTATCCTGGCTCCTTGGCTCCCTCCCATCAACCCAATTTCATCCGACTTTATCTTATCATGCTTCTGTAGGTATGTATACAACTCTAGCACCAGTTTTTGCTTGTCTTCAAAATCCTTGGTCCTTGGGTTTCCCGTAGTTTTTCCAGTACCATAATTGTCATAAATTAGCGCAGCGATGCCGTAGCTCGACAAGATTTCTGCTTCTGTATAATTGGCAGATCGATCCAGGTTTCCGGCGCCCCGGGCAATCAACACGGCGGGAAACGGTCCCTGTCCTTTCGGCAGAAACAAGGAAAGGCCAACGGTACCTCCATCCTGCAATGCGATTTCTTGTTTGTCTTCTGTGTATGAAGAAAAGCGATTCGCTGTGACCTTTTGCTCACCCCAACTCCAATTCAGCTGCCCCCTATCTCCATTGTATCTCAATAATTCGCCAGTCGACAACCAAAAACAATCTTTGCTAATAGCATACATCCGACTCACTTCCTGACTGAAAGGGGAATGAGCACGTAAGGTGTTGAACCTATCCCACACCTTAAAAATCCTCCCCTCAGCTGTCTTAAAATCGCCAAGGTAAGCTTGCCAGGTGCTTGCCTCTAGTTCCTTTACTCTATGCAAATAAAAGTAACCTTTCAATCCCGCTCTTACCAGCTCCCCCTTTAAGCTTTCTCCCTCTTTCTGTAAAACCTGGAATTGCCAATCGTTCACTACCCGTTTTATGGTAAACCGGGGTAGCCCAAGTTTTTCTTCATAATTGTTCAATGTATATCTGGTGGTTCCATCTGTATGGGGTAGTTGCAAAGTTGTTTGGCCATCTCGAATCTGGATACGCAAAAAATGCGATTCTCCTGAGAATTCTAATCTACCTACCCAATTGGATTGTAGGAAATCGGATTGACCAAGTAGCAGCTGGCTACAGAAAAGAAGAGGAATAAGTAGTCGAGTGATCATTTTTAACGTAAAACTACGCCATGAATCGTAAAAACAAAATACAAAACTAATAAATACGTCAAACAGCTACCAAAAAGTACCCCTAATCACAGGAGGGCAGCCCGCACTTTTCAGCGAGCTGCCCTCCCACGGAGATACTATCTAGTCTTTACCCCACCAGATCTCCCATGATTCGATCGATCTTCTCATCCAGACTTTTCTCTTTTGCTTTGAAAGAGGCTCGGTCAGCTAATTCATCATTTACACTACAATAGAATTTGATCTTGGGCTCTGTCCCAGAAGGTCGTGCGGAAATAATGCTTCCATCAGCCGTAAAAAATTGGAGGACATTGGAGGAAGGTAAATCTATGGTGGTCTTTTCTCCTGTAGCCAAATCCGTCGATTCGCTGCTGAGGTAGTCTTTGACAGTGGTTACTTTGCCTCCACCTAGGGTCTGTGGCGGAGTGGTACGCAAGGCCTCCATTAAGGCCTTAATCTCTTCTGCCCCGCTCTTGCCTTTTTTGGTAATTGCAATCAGCTTTTCCTTGTATATTCCGTATTCCAAATACAAATCTATCAAAGCATCGTACAAGCTACTTCCTTTGTCTTTGTAATAGGCCGTCATCTCTGCAATCATAGTACAGGATACTACTGCATCCTTGTCGCGAGCATGCTCACCTACCAAGTATCCATAACTTTCCTCTCCTCCGGCAATAAACTGACGTTGCCCCTCGTACTTCGTCATGATCTCACCGATATACTTAAAGCCGGTTAGTGTGTTGAAGCATTCTACATTCTTGGATGCCGCAATTTTATCTATCAAATAAGAGGTAACGATCGTTTTCGTGATGTATTCCTTCTCTGTTAATTTGCCAGCCTTCTCCCAAGCCGTAAGCATGTAATGGATAAGGAGTGTTCCGGTCTGGTTACCATTCAGGAGGACGAACTCATTGTTGTCGTTCTTCACAGCGATCCCCACTCGATCGGCATCAGGGTCAGTGGCCATTACCAGGTCCGCATCGATTTCCTTGGCCTTGTTCAGAGCAAGGGTTAGCGCCTCATGTTCTTCGGGATTAGGATAAACAACCGTAGGGAAATTGCCATCGGGTGCTGACTGCTCTTCTACCTCTACTACGTTTTTGAAACCAAACATCTCCAGGGCTCGAGGCACCAAGACGCCTCCGGTCCCATGAATCGGAGAGAATACAATCTTCAAGTCGGACTGGCGCTCAATTGCCTCCCGAGAAACAGAAAGCTTGACCAACTCATCCAAATATTGTTGATCAACGGCTTCACCGATCTTCTCAATATTAGCTTCTACCCGCTGGAATTGAATATCATCTACACTATTAATCTGTTGTACCTCGGCAATCACATTCTTATCATGCGGGGCGACCAATTGCCCCCCATCTCGTCCGTATGCTTTATATCCGTTATATTCTTTGGGGTTATGGGAGGCTGTTAGCATCACTCCACTATGACAGCCTAAAGCACGGATCGCAAAGGAAAGTTCAGGCGTAGGTCGGAGTCCTTCGAAGAAATAGACTTTAAAACCGTTGGCCGAAAAAACATCAGCCGTAAGGCCGGCAAACAGATCTGAATTATTTCGGCTATCGTGTGCGATCGCCACTTTGATTTGCTCATCGGGATAGATCTTTTTCAAATAATTACTTAAGCCTTGGGTAGCCATGCCCAAGGTATATTTATTCACCCGGTTTGAGCCAGGCCCCATAATTCCTCTCAATCCCCCGGTACCAAATTCAAGATCTTTGTAAAAGGCATCTGTCAACTCCGTGTCTTGCCCATTATCCAACAGGGTTTGAATGGCTGCTTTAGTCTCTTCATCGTAATTACCAGCTAACCATTGATTGACTTTCTTAAGTACTGAGGGTTCTAGATTTTGCATGTATGGTTTTTTTATCCTTCTCTTTTCGTTTCAGCGCTTTTGCTCAAATCGTCAGGCATTTGGCCTTTTAGCAGGAGGTTTTGCAAAGTAAGAAAGCAAAACTTTTATCTAAGACGCTTAGGCAAAACACAAAAATGATCAGAGAACTATTTATTTAGAAGCTATTTGAATTTGGCTTTTGGAATTTGTTATAGGTCTATTTTTTTGCCAATTGAGACTCTTTTTGAGGAAAATAGCAGGGCTATATGACGATGAAAAGCCGAAAAGTGGCGAAAAAAGAGCCATAACAAAACCACATTGTTGAATTCAAATAGCTTCTTAGAGGAAAATCCATTCAAGAATACGCAAGCAAAGGTAAAATGTTATAGAAATAAGTAATGGATTTTCCATCAAATTTATGAGTGAATCTACACCGGACTTTATCATAAGTTTGTCAAAGAAAAAATCTTACTCGAAAAAACTAGAAGCCGGTTCGCCATTCAAAGAATAATTTCCTAAATTTCAGGTTCTTTAAAGTGAAACTAAGCAGCTAACGAAAACAAAATTTTCAAACTGCTATTGTGTATGATTGACAATATAACAAGCTTGATTGATGACCTTTCGGTAAAATGGGATCTATGGATCGGCCAATACCGTGCCTTCTTTCCAACTGAAGAAGAGGATCTACAAGCTTGTATGGAGCTGATGGAAAAAGCAGGGGGGAAAAATCGACACGGGAACGAATACTTGCCGAATTTCAGCTCCCAAATCGCAGCTTGCCAAGACACCAGGAGTGGAGAAATCATTGCCGCCTTGTGCTTGGCTGATGCACTCCAACTCAGTGAAGATACTTGCTGGAAAAGCACCTACCAACTAGATCTCTTTGATGAGGACCAACTGGGGCATATGGCCATATTCGTTGACATGATCATCGAGGAAGAATATCAGAAGACTCCTGCCGCTGCCGTCTTGATTAGCCATTGTTTTATTGAAATACTGAAGGCTGGCGGACAAGCTATCTTGCTTTCTTGCGAAGCCCAACGTTTTCCGATCTTTAAGCGACTCGGATTACGCCCTATTGGGCTCCAACAAAAGAATAGTCTAGGAATTCATATTCCAATGATCTGTTTTCCTGATGAAGATTACTTCGCGACTATCCACTCACCAGTTATTTCTCTACTCAGGGGGCTTGATTTTATGACCTATAAGGGATTTCAAGACTGGTACTCACATCTCATTGAAAACAACCAAGATCTTCGTATTGGTTCTACCTATTTCCCCGATAGTGAAGAGCAATTCACAGGTCATAAAAGCATTACAGAAGGGCTAAGTCCATCTGGCAAAAAGGCCTTTTTGAAAAATGCCATCGTTATCACCTATAATGAGGATGAGGTTCTTTTGATGGAAGAAGATGGAGGTAAAACTTTTGGTTTTGTTCGACAGGGCTTATTGAAGGTAATGATCAATGGTAAAACGATCGTCCTTCTAGGTGAAGGTGATATTTTTGGAGAGATCGCATTCATCCTAGATAGTAATCGTTCTGCCCAAGTTGTAGCTGCTAGCCCCAACACCGAGGTGGTACAGTTCAGTGAATCAGCTGTAAACAACCTAGAATCCGAGGCTGACCGAACAACTATTTGGCGAAATCTGGCCCGGGTGATGGCACAGAAACTCATTCTCACCAATAAACTTCTGGACTAAGACCGAGCACATCGGAAGCTTTATCAGTCATGACTAACGGAAACTTCCAATGCCTTTGGGCTTACTTATTGCAGCAAACCTTGCAAATCCACCGAACTATCTTTCTTCAGTATAACTAAAAAGGAAATCAAGTCTCGCAATTCACTTTTCGACATGACATCTCGCATAGAAATCATCGCTGATGGCAGATATTGCTTGCTCTTTATCTCTGTTATGGCGATATTTTGTGGCGCGTCTTCCCCTACTTTGACGACAATAGCTTGATCATTTTCCTCCATTAGCGTACCCACTATGTCTTTACCATCATTGAGCGTCAAACTGACAGTACCATATCCAGGAGCTAGTCTCGCATTAGGGTCAACCAATGATTCCAGTAGGGCTTCCCTACTTAGGTCATCTGCTATTTCAGTGAGATCAGGACCAACCTCCCCTCCGAAGCCGTTGACAACGTGGCAACGGACACACTGAGCAGAATTATCCATAAAAAAAAGACGGCCTCCTTTGCGAACATTCCCACCATACAGGGTTTCTTGAAATTCGGCAATAACATCCCCCTCAGGTTTAGCAGCTTCATAAGCTGCTTTTTTGGCTTGCAAGTCCTCCGATTCCATTTGATCAACTACCTGTAATAGATCTAAAGATAATTCCGGTGCCAGGCTACCCGCGGCCAATTGATCCAATAGAGAATTCACAAGTGTCTCCCCGGCTGCCCCTTGCAACACCACCAGGCTATTGATGGCCTTTTGCTTTTCGGCAACAGAAGCACTTTCTAATACTTTACCCAACATAGCAACCACATCTGCTTCAGGCAATTTCACTTCTCCAATCAACTGCTGAGCCAGTTTACGCACCTCCACATCAGAATCGTCTAAGGCCAAATCTAACGCCTCCTTTAGATCTCCCGCCTCCATCATGGCTAGCGCCTGTAAAGCTGCTGTACGCACCTGACTTGTTTGTTGTCTATTTTGGAATAATTGAAAGATCACCGGCGCCAGTGTTTTTTGTTGCATCCGACCTATAGCAGTTACGGTAGCTGATCGGAGTCCGGTAGCAGAACTAGTTAACAAAGTCGTAAAATGCCCAGCCATTGCTGCTTTAGCTTCCGCCAAGTTATGCTTGCCAGAAGGTGTTCTATAGCGGTTATCTACCCGATCAAGTACTGGAGGCGCTGACCAATAGCCTAAAGCCCAGAGTGCGTCCTCTCGCATTTCCTGACTGGCATTTACATTAGTGATAAAAGCTGCAAGTCGACTGGCACTGGCTTCATCTCCTATCCGCAAGTTGGCATTAATAGCTCGACGCAGAAATGCCTCTTCCTGAATATCGATCCGCTCTAAGGCATTAGCAAGAGCAGGAAGGGCCTCCGGGATAGAGAAGTCATCATGGATCGCGCGGGCGGCTTCCACCACCACCAATGGGTCATTATCCTGTAAGAAATTAGCAACTAAGGGAGAAGTCTGTTCCCGTAGCGCTACCACGGCTCCAATTCGCACTGCCTTGGAATTGTGTTGCGTCAGAGCAGCCAAAGCTTTGTCCTCGCTTAGTCTAGATAGTGCAAACATCATGGCGTGTCGGAGGTGTGGATCTTCTTCTTCGATCTTTTCGATCCGTGCAACTATCGGTTCAAATGCAACCTTTGCTCCTAGCTTCCCTAAGGCTTCTGCTGCAAAAAACTGTACCCGTGCCTCGCTATCACCCAACAGAACAAGTAAATCTGTCTCAGCAGCTTGGTATTTAGCATCTCCGATTACTTTGGCTGCCTGGGCACGTACTTCAGAAGCCTCATCTTTTAGAAAAGGTAAAATCAAGGCTCCGATTTCCTGTTTATTTCTAGCCAATTGGCCTAGCCCCCAGATGGAATGAAAACGCGCAAACTCTGTCTTCCCCTTCGTCGCTACTTCTGCCAAACTGGAGCTATCATTTCTCTTTACCAATTCAAACTGCGCCATTTGACGCACGCGCATATCCGAATGCTCCAATAAATTTTGCAACTCTTCCTTTGGTCGATCCGCCGCACCCAATTTCAGAATAGCTTGTGTGGCTTCACGATCCGTATTGACTATTTCGGGCTTTACGTCAAGCTTCCAAATCCGTCCCTGCGGTTTTTTGGCATAACCATCGAGCCAATCATTGATGTACAAGGCTCCATCAGGTCCAAAATTGAGCCCTGTAGGGACTATTCCTGACAATACATCTACCGTGCGCCCTAGGTCAAAAGAAGCACCTCGTGGTTCGAGGCGAAAGGCTTGCACCTTGGACCTTGCCGAAGAAGCCTTAAAGAAGGAGCTAAAGAAATAGCCATTCCAGTCCTGGTTCAAGGCAGAGCCAGGGTTGTAGGCGAGACCAGCGGGGCCATCCGGGGCCAGAGCAATGGGAGGGAGTAGATAAGCGGCTTGCCCAGGGAAATGCGGGACGTGCAAACCTTCATCCATCCAAATTTTATAGCCTTCATTTTCTTGCTTATACTTTCCATATTGCCAATTGATGCGCCAGCCGGAATCTGAGCCCTCCACGATATGAACAAAGCGCTCGTGCTCTCCCGCATGATCTCCATCATTATCCACGCTGATCAAGTTGCCGTACGCATCAAAAGCTAGCTCCTGTGGATTTCGCAGTCCATGTGCAAATACTTCAAAATCACTACCATCGGGGTTGCAACGCATGACAGCACCCTGATTTGGGTACTTCCAGCGTTTCCCTTTGTCATCCACCACATTAACGCCTATATCTCCAATCGACCAATACAATTTACCATCGGGCCCTATGACCAAGCCTGACATATCATGTCCTGCATAGGCAATATGAATCCCATACCCATGGCTGATCACTTCTTTTTCATCAATATCGCCATCGCCATCCGTATCCTTCATCCGAAATACATCTGGTGCACATGTCACAAATATCTCCCCATCATGATACATCACCCCTGCTGCTACACCAGCTAACATATCGTTGAATCCATCCGCATATAAATTCGAGGCATCTGCTCGACCATCTCCATCTTCATCCCAAATGCGTCGTACAAACTCAGTCTGCACCGTCAAGTCTCGGTAGTCATGAATACTATCTCCATTGAAATCTTCCTGCCAGGTGTTTTCATCGCTTTTGTCGGTGGCCAACTTATCGAGGTGAAACGCTCGGGTATCTTCTATCGATTCCAAGGCAAGATCTTCTACCATCCAATCTCGATGTTGGCGAATATCCAAATCCGAGCTTTTCCGACGTGCTGTCTCAGAGACGTACGCTACCCCGTTCTGATCAAAAGTTAGCGCCACCGCGTTCGACAGTAAAGGTCCCGGTGCCCAAAGTTTTAACTCCAAGCCTTCTGCTAACTCCACCGCTACTTTTTCTTCATCTCCAAAATCGGCATCTGTCACTCTTGTTTCAGTAGGTATAGTATTAACAGGGGTTGACTCACAGGTACTTAGGAATATCCCTATCAACGACAGTACAAACAGACTCGGGATAAATTTCTTTGACTTCATGCTTTCTTTTATCTAAGGCTGCTTTCCAGCCATATTTTTCAAAAAACTAAAATTTAACTGCTTCAATCGCTTGATAGTATTTGGAAATGGGCTACCCACAATTCCGGAATGGATGTGAAACAGTAATTATTTGATCACAGCCTCCGTGGAGGCAGATTCATTAAAGGGTAGTGCTGACTCTCCTTCCAAAGAAAGTAGCTCATTGATTTTACGAAGATGATGATCTACACCAACTTCAGACCCAGGAATAAAACCTGGTACTGTAATCACTTGCGCCAATACGCCCCCTACCCCACGATGCATCGTTCCTCTGGGTAAATACACCAAATCGCCGACTTTTAGCGGAGTAGATTGAATTAGATTATCCACGTCTTCCTTATCAACAGACGTAGGATTCTCGATGGTACTCACCTTTTCACTTGTTAGGATTTTTGCTGCTGGCATAGCCATCTGCACCAGATAAAACTCATCAAAACCTCCCTCCTTCGGATGGTAATGGGAAAATGAATCCATAATGCGCACACGATGCGCATTGAGTGCATGAAAATTATAAGGCCCTACCTTTCCTAACCAAGTCAACAGTATGCGTCGATAGGCATTGGTTTCCGTAGCACAACCACCCGGCACATCAGTAATATTCAGGTCCCAATCTGGACGCACAAAAGTAGGAATATCAGACGGAGGGGCTTCTGGCACCGTGAAGGTTAAAGCACTAAATAGACTATCGGTGGTAAACCCTTCGCCCTCCGCGAGCAGAATGATATCACCTACTGAAAACTTGGAGGTATCTCCCTTATTAAGCGTAGCCGTTCCTCCTCCCTCTTGGATAAACACTACTGCATTGTCACCTACCGAGGGCAATTTTCGCGCATTACCAATATAGTGCATATCATATCCAGGATTGTTTTGCACAAATTGGCGGCGAATCTCTTCAAAGGCGGTTGTATCTCCAGCACTTAAATGAGCAATTTTCATTTCTTCGATAGGAGGTTCTGAAATGGGAGTAGGAGCTGTCTGGCAGGCAAGGAGGCCCAAGACCACATAAAGTAGTATAGATCCCCGAAAAATTAGTTTCGTGGTCATAGGTTGATTTTCGTTTTGTGTACTAACTGAATTGAACGCTCAAGGGTCCATCAGTCATTCCTCAAATTTAGTCTTTTTACCTGGACTTTTTGGGTATGGGAACCATTTTTCCATTTCAACAGTTTTTCTGATGTGCTGCTAGTCTAGGGCTTCCCATTGGATACCCTCGGCCAGTAGGCCAAAAGAGGAAGGAGATCATTGTGTTGGACCTGATGAGGGTTTCTGTATAGCCCCATAGTATCGAATAAAGTTTTTATCTCGATATGCTGACAACCCCTTGAGACTCTTTCACGGTAATCACTCGGTCGGGGGTTCGAATCCTCCTTCTCCAACAGGAGAATAGCTCAGTCCGGTAGAGCAAGTGAATGGTAACCACAGGTTCGAATCCTGTCTTCGCTCGTGGCGATGCTGCCTCTAACACAGGCACCGTGGAATTCATCCATGATCCATGTCAAAGAGTTGAGCCCTCTCTAAAAAGTTCACGAGTTGCAGAAGTGTGACCTGTCCTTTTTATGGACAATCTGAACGAAGCCCTGAAATGTGCAGGATACCGCACAGCGACGATCAATAACAGGTCAATCGCAAGCTTTACTTCCAATAGTATGCTCTATTGCTATTGCAGGTAAATGATCGAACATCCCCTTACTGAGGGTCGCTGTCCTAAATGCTATTCCGCTGAGTACAGAGGGTTGGGCTTTTGTAGCTCTATTTTAGGGAATTGGAAAAAAATAACCTACCCGTTCGGCTTGCTCTTTTGCTGCCAGGCGTCGTTGTTCGAGCCCTCATGTAGCTAAGGCTATAATCGGTTCTCTCGTCTAGCCTGCCAGCAAAATACCTACACCTTCTAGGGTACCTTATTTATTGCCAGCCCCTTTAAGCAAATTCACAGCACAAGAGTGCTACCCCAAAATAGATCAAACATGAGACGCATTACGGTTTTCCCTTACCAAATGGGATTAATCTTTAGGAAAGATCAGTTTATCGACGCCTTGTCTCCAGGAAAACACTGGATTCGCTGGAGTGATCAGCTAATCACCTATGATACCTCTAAAGAGTTTGTTCCGCTGTGTGAACTTAATATTCTGTTGAAAAACAGCACCTTAAGTGAAAAACTACGGATCATCGAAGTAGCTGATCATCAGATGGCATTGGTATTTCAGGAAGGTAATTTCCTGAAAGTCCTTGAACCAGGTCGTCATGCCTTTTGGAAAGGTATTGTCGATTATCGCTTCGAGTTATTGGATAGAAACACCTTGGAAGTACCAAGTGATTTGGACAAACGCCTGCTAGCTGAGCAAGCTCTACAGTCCTTTATTACCAAGGTTTCGGTACCAAGCTATGGAGAGGGTCTCCTGATCGTAGATGGTGAGTTTACTAAGCGTTTGAATCCTGGTGTATACCATTTTTGGAAAAACGAAAAACAAGTTAAAGTGCAAACAGTGGACCTTCGTCAACAGCAAATGGAGGTGTCTGGGCAAGAGATTCTAACTAAAGATAAAGCCAATGTTAGAGTTAATTTCTTTGTGCAATATCAAGTCACAGATCCTGAAAAAGCTTTGCTTAAAAACAAGGACTACGAACGTCAGTTCTACATTCTTGTACAATTGGCCTTGCGGGAATATGTAGGTACGCTGAGCCTAGATGAGTTATTGCTGAGGAAAGAAGAGCTGGAGACCTTTGTACTGGCCCATATGCAAAAGAGTAGCAAAGATTTGGGTTTGAAAGTGCTTCAAGCTGGTCTGCGAGATATCATTCTTCCTGGAGATGTCAGAGAGATCATGAATCAAGTGCTCATCGCGCAAAAACAGGCCCAAGCCAACATTATTACTCGACGTGAGGAAACAGCTTCTACACGCAGCTTGTTGAATACCGCCAAATTATTGGAAGAAAACGCCATGCTATTGAAACTGAAAGAAATGGAATACGTAGAAAAAATTGCAGAGAAGATCAATAGCATTTCTCTTTCTGGCGGCGCTCAGGTCGTCGAACAATTGAGAGAAATCTTTATAAAGACTGAATAATGAGTGTTTAATCCCCCCCGGCTTTTCGGAAGAATCCGAAAAGTTGGGGTTTTTCTTTGTACCGCATTCTCACCTTAATAGCGCTCCTTCTTTAATCACCGAAAGCTACTCCTGTAGACCGAGCCACATGCATCAGGTAATGATCTTTTGAAACTACGTTATATTCTGAAATGGCCTCTTTGATCGATACACTGGTCAATTCATTGCTCTGAAAAGAAACCATTTTACCAAAATCTCCAGCTGCTACTAATTCAAAAGCCTTCACCCCCATTGCCGTTGCTAATATTCGATCAAAAGCCGCTGGCGTTCCACCTCTCTGAATATGACCCAATATGGTCGATCGAACTTGTACATCGGGCATCGCTGGATGTTGCTCCAACTCATAGCGCAAGGCATTGCAAATTCCTCCCAACTTGATGTGCTCATCCTTAGCATTGGCCGCAGCCCGTCCAACTACCGTTCCACCAAGGGGCTTAGCACCTTCCGCCACTACGATATTGACAAAGCCTTTTCCTTTCTTAAACCGTTTCTTGATGCGCTTTACTATTTTATCCAGGTCATACGGAATTTCCGGCAAAAGGCAGATCTCTGCGCCCCCTGCCACGGCAGTATGCAAGGCGATCCATCCTGCATCTCTACCCATCACTTCCATAATCATTACGCGATGGTGACTTTCTGCTGTTGTCACCAATTTATCAAAGCAATCTGTTGCTATTTGAACGGCTGTAGTAAAGCCAAAGGTAAGATCGGTCGCGGAGAGATCATTATCGATCGTCTTAGGTACTCCTATCACGTTGAGCCCATTTTCGTATAAAGACTGTGAAATCGTCTGACTACCATCTCCACCAATATTTATCAGGGCTTCAAAACCTAAATCCTTGATTTTCTGGGCCAATTCTGGAGTCCGGTCTATGCGTTTAATTGAGCCATCGGGCTGGACTACCGGGTAAGCCAAAGGATTAGCAGTATTACTCGTCTTGAGGATGGTTCCTCCTTTTACATGAATACCAGCAACCCGTTTTTGGTTGAGTCGAACAATTTCAGGTGGATCAGCGTCCAAGCCATTCAAAGCTTCCATGCATCCCCAAACTTCCCATTCTTTACTCTTTCTTGCTGCTTTGAAAATTCCTCTAATCACTGCATTTAAACCAGGGCAATCGCCTCCTCCGGTACTAACTAATATCTTTTTCATGCGTCCTTAAGTTGGTCTTGAATAATGGCATTCATCGGAAATATGTGCACTTTATCTAGGCACCGATAAACCTTCTTTTTTCGCTTTGTAATAGTAGGTTCCCGATAAAAGAAGCAGGTAATATAGCTTTTATAAGCAATGAAAGCAAAGGATTCTTGGGAAGGATAACATTTAGTTCATAAGGCAAGTCTCGAATGTGATTACCACCCCCAAGTACCTCGCCCCCCTTTGAAAGGCCCAACAATGTCTTTCGTGATCCATCCGCCATAGAAGTCTCCCTCTTGTGAAGTGACCAATTCTCCATCTACATAACAGGAATCCATGAGCGAAGGGTAAAAGGCGAGATAATCTTGAATACGCTTAAAGGAAGCCTTGGGACTGGGATAACTCCATGCTACCACTTCACCCCCTTTTTTGCTTTGCCAATAAGCCGCCTTTCCTTTCCACTCGCAGAAGGAATGCTTGTTGACCACAGCTTCCAGTGCCGACATACGGATATCGGTTTGAGGAAAATAGTAGACCGGCGGATGGCTCGTTTCCAAGACGCGATAGCCGTGATGAGTCTCTGCTAAAACTTTAGCTTGCCAAATTACTTTCAAATGTTTCTTGGTAGGCTCCAATCGAGGAGGACGTGGGTAGCCCCAGACACTCTCTTGCCCCTTTTTGGGTTTGATTCTCTTTCGCATATTGGAGTAACAGCGGAGCTGTCAATTGGTTGAATTCCCAAACAAGTGATTTATAAGTAGCAGATCAAGCCTCTAATATCCCAGATTTTTTTGTAATTAAGCAGGAAGAAAAAAACACCTTGCATGTCAGACCAAACCCTAAAGAAGACGCTCGGCCCATTGATGTTGTGGGGGCTAGGCGTGGGATACGTGATCTCCGGAATGTATTTTGGCTGGAATTTAGGCCTGGAAAAAGGCGGAACTTTAGGCTTAGCCGTTGCCACCTTTTTTATCATCATTATGTATTTGGCCTTCACCTTTAGCTACACAGAGCTGGCCTGCGCCATTCCAAAGGCTGGCGGAGCCTTCGCTTACGCCATGCGCGGATTGGGAAAGGACCTGGGATTTCTAGGTGGAATGGCTCAGAATATTGAATTCATCTTTGCGCCGCCAGCTATTGCTTTTGCGATCGGAGCCTATCTCAATATTTTCATGCCTTCCATACCAGTTTTGTGGATCGCAATTGTGGCTTATCTATTGTTTACGGCTTTGAATATCTATGGGGTGAAGGCAGCAGCTTCTTTTGAATTGATCATCACGATTGTCGCCGTAGTAGAATTGTTGATCTTTGCGGGTTCGGCCCTTCCTTCTTTTGAATATGAAAATCTGACCAAGAATCCTTTACCGAACGGATGGGGAGGCGCCTTTGCCGCTATCCCCTTTGCTATCTGGTTTTTCCTGGCGATTGAAGGGGTGGCAAATGTAGCCGAAGAGACGATCAATCCTCAACGCAATGTATTGATTGGTTTTGGTAGCGCCATTCTAACGCTGGTTGCCCTTTGTATTCTCACTTTTACAGCCTCCGTAGGTGTAGGTGGATGGCAAGCCATTGTGTATCCAGAAGCAGGAGGGGAAGCGTCGGATTCTCCACTACCTTTAGCCTTAAGCGTGGCTTTGGGTCAAGGACATTTGATGTATAAAGCCGTCATCTTTATTGGCCTCTTTGGCTTAATTGCTTCTTTCCATGGCATTATCCTGGCCGCCGGCCGAGCCACTTTCGAGTTTGGGCGGGTGGGCTTTGCGCCAAAGGGTTTAGGGCGAGTTCATCGACGGTTTCAAACACCGGCCAATGCACTGATCATTAATATGTTGATTGGCATCATCGCCTTATTCACAGGTAAGACCGGTGAGATTATTACTATTGCTTGCTTTGGGGCTTTAAGCCTATATATTATTTCCATGATTTCACTTTTGGTACTTCGCCGCAAAGAACCCAACCTGGAACGCCCCTTTAAGGTCCCTTTGTACCCAATAGCGCCGATCGTGGCGTTGGTTATTGCTACCGTAGCGCTTTTAGCTATAAGCATCTACAACCCCATGTTAGCGCTAATATATTTTGGAATTTTGCTATTATCCTATATTGCTTTCAAGATCTTCAATACTGTTTCAGATGATGATAAAGGGAATGCTTAGCCTCGAGCAGTTGCAGGCACAAATACAAGAAGAAATCATAGAAACCATCATCGTGGCTTTTACCGACCATTATGGTCGGCTCGTTGGCAAACGCTTTGATGCGGAGTTCTTCTTGGAATCCACGGTTAAAGATGGAACACATGGTTGTGACTACTTGCTAACAACGGATATGGAAATGGAGCCCATCCCGGGCTATGACTTTGCCAATTGGGAGTTGGGCTACGGAGATTTTCACCTTGTTCCAGATTTTAAAACGCTACGCGTGGCTAGTTGGCTGGAAAAAACGGCTATAATTCTTTGCCATTTAGAAAATGACAAAACCCACAAAGCCATTTCAGAAGCTCCTCGCTCAATGCTTCTTCGACAGATCGAAAAGGCACAGGCCTTGGGCTTTGAATCAGCCGCTGCATCTGAATTGGAGTACTACTTGTTTGAGGATGGTTATCGAGCTGCCTTTGAGCAACATTATCACGACTTAAAGCCTGCCGGATGGTACTTGGAAGATTATCATATCTTACAGGGAACACGTACTGAAAAATTCACCGCAGCTGCCCGAAAACACCTTAAATATTCCGGCGTACCTGTCGAGAATTCCAAAGGAGAATGGGGCTTAGGTCAACATGAGTTAAATGTGCGATATGCGGAAGTAATGGAAATGGCCGATCGCCATGTGGTATACAAGCAATGCCTAAAGGAATTGGCGGATCAAATGGGATTGTCTGTGACCTTCATGGCCAAATACCATGAGGATAGAGCGGGCTCCAGCTGCCATATTCATATTAGCCTTTGGAAAGATGGGAAAAATGCCTTCGCGGGAGATAAACAATTTGGTCCGGTAGCAGGATCTGATGTTTTTCGTTGGTTCTTGGGCGGCTGGATGGCCCATGTGCCGGATGTCATGCCCTTTTACGCGCCCACTATCAATTCCTATAAACGCTATGTCGATGGTTCTTGGGCACCTACTCGGTTGGCTTGGAGTTACGACAACCGGACAGCAGGATTTCGAGTGGTTGGCAAAGGGCCAAGTTTGCGCATTGAATGTAGAATTCCGGGGGCAGATTGCAATCCCTATCTCGCTTTCGCTGCTGCATTGGCCTCCGGTCTTGATGGTATTCAACATAAAATTGAACCACCAGAAATCTTTGAAGGAGACATCTATGAAGCTAAGGATCTTGACCGAGTCCCCTACACTTTAGGAGAAGCTGTTGAACAGTTTAAGGGCAGTGAATTTGCCAAAGCTGCCTTTGGAGAAGAAGTGGTAAAACACTATACGCATTTCTTTGAGACGGAACAAAAGGCCTATAATAAAGCGGTGACCGATTGGGAGCGCCAACGATACTTTGAAAGAATTTAGGTCTGTGTTCCAAATAAAATCTTGTTTTTTCTCCCTTAGCTGCGTTTAAAATATACTCCCTTAACTCAGGCTATCCCGCTTGTCTGTCCGACAAGTGCTCATTTTTTTCGTCTTGCCAGCAATGAAGACATCCACGTCTAGCTTGGTTCTTCTATTTAAGTCTCATTCCTTAGGAATAGCTACATAAACCGATTTGATCCAATACCAGGAATAGGTATCATTAGGATATCAGCATAGCTATGTATTCCATGTTCTTGTGACCGCCATTGCATGAGTTTCTACCACCCTGGTTTAGATCAAACCCAAATTTGACGAACTACAATGTAGATGGATGAATTCAAACTTGCCTGCTGACTCACTTTTTTGACCATTCAGCACTAAAGTCTTTCCTCACAAGTCATTATCCCGCTATTTTGTAAAAAATCGATCCAAACCGACAGCGCAAAAATTTCATGGAGAAGGTTCGATCTTAACTTAAGTGAATGCATTTGCCTTTACCTCCCCTTAATTTTGCCATAACCAAATCAGAAAAAACCATGAGAACTGTACAATTGAATAAGGAAGAGGAATCCAAGTTTTCATTTTCCACTCATTGGAATGCTATACTACTAGGTTGGGGCTTTACATCCGTACTTGAAGATTTCCAGCCCAGCCTGCCAACGGGAAAACTTGGTGGTATGGTTAGCGAGAATCGGGAGAGGCAAGCATTGCTGTTCGTTGCTGGAATTTTCAATGAGATGCGCATTACCATGACCTGGACCCGTATGCTACTGACTAAAAAAGCAAGTCAATGGTTCAACTTGATCCTTAACTCCTGCGTTGTATTACTGATCAAGAATCGTAGGCTCTTTGATCCTGATACCGGGTTTCTATCCATATCCCACCAAGGTTTAATACTTGTCTTCTGGCAAGCCTGGGTTAAATCAAGTTATAGTTTTCGTCCAGCTAACTCTTAACACATTAATTGTCAACTGAAAGGGCAGTTGGGTTCCACTCAAGGGCTCTATCTAAATCATCCGAGATGAAAACTACTATCCTATTACTTCTGTTGAGCATCTTCTCCATTACAACACAGTCTCAATCTAGCGCAACTACCCCCGAACGGTGTGTCGATCGATACCTAGCTTGGAAAAAAACACCATCGACAACCTATTCAAAATCATTATTCCACCCAGAAATGGAACTACGCTGGTTGGAGGGTGATACATGGTATCATACACCTGCTGAGGACTATATCCAGAAAATGGAGGCTAATAAGCAAATTGAGCGGCAACACAGGCTCATATCGATTAACACAACAGGGAGGCGGGCTTTAGCCCTGGTAGAAGAATACTATCCAGATGAGCAACTGCAAACGCTTTCTTCAATCCGATTAGAGAAATCGAAAAAAGGGTGGCGAATCAGGAGCATATCCTATACTAACACTTTGAGCAAGGTCTCACCCTCACCTCAATTCTCTCAAAAAAACTAAGCAAAACCCACATTTCTAAAATTTCTTAAAAGACCAATGATGACAGTACCAATAGCCATGGCACTGGGTATAAACCTATGCCTAGCACAAAGCTTTCCCATTACACTGCCTTCTCAACTCAAGATCGACTATTATCAACTAAATAGATGCACCCGTCAAATGGAAGCTTATAAAATCGACCCGATTACATTTCGCTTACTATTCAGGGAAGGCCTGCAGAAAGCCATCCAATTCTATAATTCGCCGGAGCGCCACCCTGAGATCAAGCTAAAAAAAATCATTAAACCTTTCCACTTACAATACCCTACGGTTCATGCCGTACAACGACAAAGGGTAGCCCATACCCAGCTTGAAGAGGGTATAACCGCACTGAATCGCTTTGCAGGTAGCTGGTATGGGCTGTGGAAAGAGACTAAGGTAGAACATCTGTGGCTCCCCGTTCGCCAAGTAAGTCAATCCTTAACAGATGACTTCCAACTACTAGCCTTTCAATCCGCATTTACCGGAGATGGTATTGGGTGGAATTATCTGGTGCAACATGATGAGGAGGTACTATTATTGGGCTTCGTATACCATTATGACGCAGGCGGAGCGCAAATTGCCAAAACTCCACACTATGCATTTTTAGACCAAGAGGGACAGATTACCTGGATCACTGAAGATCATATCTTCTTTGAAACGGTCTGCCATGAAAACCATGGTCTTTCTGGAAAGCACTATGTAATAACGGGCGAAGCCTATGAAAAAAAGACTAAAAAAGACAGGCTGATTCATCGTTTTCAGGCGATCTACCTCGCTACCGATCAGTCTTTGCCGCAGTTCAAATACATACCTAATTGGTTTGAGCCTACTAAACTTGTGGCAAAGGCGCTCCAGTTGCTTGGAGGGTTTGGGGTTTCCATACTCAGGTAGGAGGATATAGTTGCATATCGATTTTTGATTGAAACTTCAAATGTCTGTCCTTATGTAGCTCTTTGAAGCTAACACTCAGATTTTGTTATGGCCCTTTTTCCGGCTGCTTCTTTCTTGCGCATATTTCGTTGAATATCGGTTGCATTGAGTACGTGTTAGCTTTAGCTAGGACTATGTTTTCCGCCTCATCCGGTCAAAAAACACGCTTGGCTAAAAAAGGAACTTAATTATGTCCAAGCACTTAATAGCCAAGGCTATTAGGCTCCGCCGCGTCTTTTTCTATGAAAAAAGCTGCTCAACCAAAAAAAACATCTAAATCTGCTCTTTTACTTACTTTCAGTCCTAAATGCTTAATTTTATCGGTGCTAGGTCTTCTCCTTCTCAGGGTGGACCTAGCTTGTTTTAGGAATGAGTTCCAAACAAGGTAAATTTCTTGACTTGATCTTTTTCTCGCTGGTAGCATTAAAAATATCTTTGTCTAGCTTGTATTTCTTATTTAAACCTCATTCCTTTATTCATATTAAAGACTTATATAATGCGTTTAGAAAATAAGGTAGCACTGATCACGGGCGCCAGTAATGGAATCGGCAAAGCCAGTGCTTTGCTATTTGCACAAGAAGGAGCAAAAGTGGTGGTGGTAGATATCAACGATACTGCCGGAGAGGCAACGGTAGCAGAAATCAAAGCAGGCGGCGGACAAGCCGCCTTTTTTCATGCAGATGTATCAAAAGCCACTGAATGCGAGGCCATGGTGCAATTTGCTGAAGATGCCTTTGGTAGCTTGCAGATATTATTTAACAATGCAGGTATTATGCACAATGCCGACGGAGACGCCACCTCCACAGCTGAAGATATTTTCGACCTCACCTATGCCATCAATGTCAAAGGTGTATTCTTTGGTTGTAAATACGGTATACCGGCTATGCGGCGCGCCGGGGGCGGTTCCATCATCAATACAGCCTCCTTTGTGGCACACCTAGGTGCAGCCACACCACAATTGGCATATACGGCAAGCAAAGGTGCAGTACTTTCGATGAGTCGGGAGTTGGCCGTTATTCACGCCCGTGAAAATATCCGCGTCAATGCTCTATCCCCTGGCCCTCTACGCACAGAATTGTTGATGAGTTTTCTTGATACCGAGGAGAAAAAGCAAAGGCGACTAGTGCATGTACCGATGGGGCGATTTGGAGAAGCGACAGAAATGGCCAAGTCAGCACTCTTTCTGGCTTCAGATGACTCTTCTTACATGACCGGTTCGGAGTTTTTGGTAGATGGTGGAATCACGGCGGCTTATGTTACGCCTGAATAGGGGTTTAATGTTTAATGTTTAATGTTTAATGTTTAATGTTTAATGTGAGGTACAGTTTTCAACGATGAAGAGGTGTCGGGTTGGAGAATGTTTTTCAGAAAATGACAGAAAATGCAAACGAAAATCACTACGATTAGTCCCATAGATGGCAGTGTTTATGCAGAACGCAGTTTGGCAGATGGAGCCATGATAGAAGGTGTACTGGCTAAGGCCTTAAAGGCACGAAGCGCTTGGCGAGCCACTTCTTTGTCTGAGCGGATAGCTATTTTACAGAAAGCTTTGACTTATTTTGTAGATCATGCTGATGAAATCGGGGCAGAGCTGACGGGTCAGATGGGACGACCTATACGCTATACGCCTTTTGAGATTACAGGTGGTTTTCAGGAACGAGCTAAATATCTGATGGAGATCGCTCCTAGTGCCTTGGCAGATATCTCCGTCGAGGCGTCTTCAACTTTCCGGCGCTTCATCAGGAAAGGTGCTATCGGGACGGTTTTAGTTCTTGCACCTTGGAATTATCCCTACCTCACTTCTGTAAATGTGATTTGGCCTGCGCTCTTAGCAGGGAATACGGTGATACTGAAGCATGCCGAACAAACACCTCTCTGTGCGGAACGCTACGCTCAGGCTTTTGCGGAAGCAGGGCTACCAGAAGGCGTATTTCAATTTCTTCACCTTTCACATGATCAAGTAGCACAAGTCATTGCGGATACGAGAATCAGTTATGTGGCTTTTACCGGATCCGTTGAAGGCGGGAAAGCCATCCAGAAGGCCGTGGGCAGTAGATTTATTACCGCGGGATTGGAACTAGGAGGAAAAGACCCTGCCTATGTTAGAGCAGATGCCAATTTAGAACAAGCTATCGAGAGTTTGGTAGATGGTGCCTTCTTCAACTCAGGGCAGTCATGCTGCGGCGTAGAACGTGTTTACGTTCATGAGTCCCATTTTAATAACTTTATAGAGGGTGCGGTAGCATTGGCCAAATCCTATGTACTAGACAATCCGCTGCTGCCTGAAACTACGCTTGGGCCAATGGTTCGGGCTAGTGCAGCTGCCTTTGCACAACAACAGATTGATCAAGCTGTACAAAAAGGTGCAAAAGCATTAGTCGATCCAAGATACTTTGTACATCATCAGCCGGATACCGCTTATATGGCGCCACAAATACTCACGAACGTCAATCATAGAATGGATATAATGCGAACCGAAAGTTTCGCACCGGTTGTCGGTATTATGTCCGTGAAGAGTGATGAAGAAGCTGTCCAGTTGATGAACGACAGTCTCTATGGTTTGACTGCTTCTATTTGGACCCAGGATGTGGAACGAGCCATGCAAATTGGAGATCAATTGGAAACCGGCACCTGTTTTATGAATCGTTGTGACTACCTAGATCCCGCTCTGGCCTGGACCGGCGTAAAGCACTCTGGAAAAGGATACACTTTATCCAGCTTAGGCTTTGAAGCATTGACACAAGGCAAATCTTTTCACCTTAGACTTCCTCAATCATGAAGGTAGGTTTATTACTATGTGACCATGTTCGGTCCGAATACCAAGCCACGTTTGGAGATTATCCGGGTATGTTTCAGGCAGCTTGGCCCAATTTTGAATTTGAGGTCTTCGCCGTCTGCGATGGAGTATTTCCTGCATCTGTACGAGAATGTGAGGCATATTTAGCGACTGGTTCTCGCTATTCCGTTTATGAGCCGATAGAGTGGATTGATCAAGCAAAATCCTTGGTAAAGGAAATCGCAGCTGTGGAGCTGCCCTATTTGGGTGTTTGCTTCGGGCATCAACTCCTCGCTGAGGCATTAGGTGGGAAGGTAAGAAAAGCAGAGAGCGGCTGGTGTGTGGGCGTGCATAATTTCAAATTAAAAACGGCATCTTCCTGGATGCAGCCTTACCAATCTAATTTGAATCTATTGATGATGTGTCAAGATCAGGTACAAGAACTGCCGCCGAATAGCCAGGTGCTTGCAAGCGCACCCACTTGCCCCGTTGGGATGTTTCGGGTCGGAGATCGCATGCTTGGGGTACAAGCACATCCCGAATTTAGCAAGGCCTACGACCAGCTATTGATGGAGAATCGAGTGGATCGAATGGGCGTGGAAGTAGTCCATCATGGCATTGCTAGTCTAGACCAACCATTGGATGCCCAATTGTTCTGCCAGTGGAGTGAGCAGTTTTTACAGCAGTAATAAATTGAGTTGGCTGGACGTTAGTATCAAACAAACTGCTTCTCTGATAATTTTTGTGGTCAGAGAAGAAAAAATCCTCATTTATGAAATTGAGATGGCTGCTAGCGACTTTGATACTTTTCACTGCCCTTCCTTACACTGTAGATGCACAGATTTTTAGTCGGAAAAAGAAAGAGCAAAAGGAAGCACCCAAAGCAGAAAAAAAGAAAGGCCTTTTTAATAGAAATACAAAGAAAGAAGAACCAAAGGCCGAAAAACCTGTCAAAGAAAAGGTTGCGCTGCGCAAGTCTCACAATGCGGCCAAAGCTGATGTCAGAGCTTCCAAAAAGGAACGCCGGGTAGCTGAAGCCAAAGAACAAGCTGCAAGGGCTCGCGCTGCACGCATCAAGGCAGAACGTCGCGAAGAACGAGCCGAACGCAAAGTAGGCCGTAAGGAAAAAACCGCTACAAAATCTCGAACCAAAGCAGAAGAAAAGAAAAGTAAGGGCTTGAGTCGATTTTTTAGAAAGGATGGATAAATTTTCAGCCTTGGGAAAAATTGATAAGTCCTCAGGAAGAATTGACTAGCCATGCCTACCTAGATCATTGCACTTTTGTGTCATCATTAAAACACAAAAAAAATTAAGCAATGAAATCTATTTTGAAAATGCTTCCTGTCTTGGCTCTACTTTTCGCAGTAACTAGCTTGCAGGCACAGTCAGACGAAGGAAACATTATTGAGGGCGTGACTTTGATTAAACTTTCTCAGGTACCTGGTGAATATGAAACAACTGAATTGAACTTACCTCCAGGCAAATACATCTTTGAAGTAACGAATAAAAATGTTGATAAAGGTCTAGGTTTTTGGCTAACGCCTGCTGACAGTCCTAAGTCTCAAATTGCCAATTCTGGCCTTTCCAAATTGGTAGCTAAAGGTGAGGTGGCGCGTACTGGCTTGGTAGAGCTTGGCGCTGGTGAATACCAATATAGTTGTCCATTAAATCCAACGCCGCACTATACTATAACGGTAAAGTCGGAATAAATAATAAGCAATTACAGCATCATACTATTCAATCAACTACCAAGTATATATTTTTAGTTTCGCAACCGTTTGAGGAATGAGTTCCTTACTGATTGCAATAAGAAATTCCCCAAAAGAGCGAGCCATTGGTTCGCTCTTTTGTTTGTTAGGAATTGTTGAGATTGGTGGGAATACAGGCCCACTTGTGTTGGCTCTAGAGCCGCTATATTCCATACCTTCGGCATGTATCTCACTCCTTATTCATCCCGAAGACATTTCACCGGATTCAGCCGCGCCGTTTTCACCGTTTGCAAGCCGATGACCGACCAAGCAATGAGTAAAGTCATTAGGGCAGTTCCAGCGAAGTACCACCACTCCAGGTCGATTTTGTAAGCGAAGTTATTGAGCCAAGTCTGTGTAATGAGGTAACTAATGGGCAAGGCGATTAAGATACCAATCAAGATCATTTTGGTAAAATCGGTAGACAATAATCTAATAATCCCCCATACACTTGAACCCAATATTTTACGGATGCCGATCTCCTTGGAGCGTCGTTCAGCAGTAAAAGCGACTAGTCCAAACAGGCCTAAACAAGAAATGACAATCGCTAAACCCCCAAAGTATTTTGATAAAATTGCTACCCGGCTCTCAGCCTCATATAGCCGCTGATTATCCTCATCTAAAAAGGTAAAATTAAAGGCATCTTCTGGGTGAAATTCCTTGTAGAGTTCTTCTACTTTGGCGATGGTAGCTTGCTCAGTGCCAGGGGTTATTTTGATCATGGTATTGAGGCTCCAAATATGGAACCTAAAAAATAGCGGTTTCTTTTCTTTATGCAGAGAACCGTAATGAAAGTCTTCTACTACGCCTATAATCTCATAGTCAACGATGCCATTGGTAATGACGTGGCCAATGGGTTCGGCTAGTTGCATCATCTTTTGGGCCGACTCACTAATGATGATCTTTGACCTGTCGTCTTTGTGCGCTCTCGAAAAAGATCTCCCTTCCAGCATATTCATCCCCAAAGTTTCGATCATATCATAACCTATTTGGGGAGACTTGAAATCCCATTTCTCCTCCGATTCTTGTCCTTTCAAGGAAAACCCATTATCATCTGACCAACCACTCAAGATATTTCCTCCCATATTTGATGCGTTTGTAACACCAGGAAGTTCCCGAAGCTTAGCCAGAAAGATCTCTAGATCATCATCGTGGCGGGGTCGTTGGAAGGAAATGACGTTATCCCTACTGTATCCCATGTTTTTCGTTTGGGTGTATTGCATTTGTTGATCAACTACTGCAACTCCTACGATGAATATAACCGATAGGGCAAATTGAAATACCACTAATCCTCTTCTCATCCAATATTCCCTTGAAGAAGTACGGTGTTCTCCCTTCAAAACCGCTACAGGTTTAAAATGAGAGAGATAAAAGGCGGGATAACTCCCAGCCACCAATCCAGTCAATAATAATATACCTGCAATGGCAAGAAAAGGACTTAGGGCCAAACCCCACTTTAGTTCCTTGCCCGTGATTATATTGAATTGTGGTAGGAACACAGAAATCAAGCCAGTCGCAACTATGAAGGATAGGGTCACCATCAACATGGATTCACTCAAAAACTGTATTACTAAAGCTCTTTTAGTCGCCCCCATTGTTTTCTTCACCCCAATCTCTTTCATCTTCCGTGAGGCTTGGGCGGTCGACAGGTTCATAAAATTAATACAGGCGATGAGTAGTATGAATAAAGCGATAATCGAGAAGAGTTTTACGTATTCGATCCTACCGCCTGCCTGTACCCCATTCTCATAAGTACCATATAGGTATCGTTTTGAGTATTGTTGGACAAACTGAGTGGAACCCTCCCATGAGTCATCCTTAGCCGCTAAATAATTCGCAAATTTGTCATTGAATCGCTTGATATCCGTCCCTTCTTGTAAGATCAAATAGTTGGTTCCAGGTGTGCTAGACCAGCGAGTTGCTGGAGGGTCATTTTTAACCATTAGATCATAGTGAATCACTGCATCAAACTGTTCTGTAGCATTAGCAGGAGGATCTTCAAAGATGCCAGATATCTGGAAAAAGCCATTAAATTCTTCATAATAAGGATGGCTCCATTCAATCGTTTTACCGATGACTTCTTCGGTAGAGTCAAACAGTTGCAGCGCCAGTCTTTTGGAGATGACCATATTGTCTCTGCCCGCCAGCACCTGATCCTTATCGCCTTGGATCAAGTCATAGGAGAAAACATCGAAAAAATCCTCGCTAACAAACAGTCGATTGGCTTGCGTCGATTGTTCTCCATGTCTAATCTTTCCCTTTGGAAGAAAGGAGTTATTAATAAAGGTACCAGATTCCACCTCAGGAAATTCCTCCTGGAGCGCCTTAATTAATGGTAGAGGGCTTTTTTCCCAGGTTTGAACGCCCCGATGATCTTCCATATTGATCATGACCTGATACAACTGACTGTCTTTTTCATGAAATTTATCGACACTCACCTCATCATGTACCCAAAAGTAAATCAGCAGTGCCCCCGCCAATCCTGTGGATAGCCCAATTAAATTGATCAAAAAGGTGGTTTTGTCTTTCAAAAACCCTCGATAAGTAATTAACAGATTATGTTTTAGCATGCCGGGATGTATGAATTCAGGAAATATATTTATCGACCTGATGAGGCCTGGTCGGAAGAGCAGCAATACCTCCATCACAAACCTCCAACGAGCCTTTCGCAGCCCCATTTCTTCGATTAGCAGGACAAAACGCTCCTGCAAATCACCCTCTATATCTTCGACATAAGCTGGGTGGCAAAACCAACGAAAGAAGCGCAGGGGCCATTTGGGCGGTGGCGTGTGAGTGGTATTCTTCATATTAGCTGAGTTCAGTTCTCTGGCCATTTTGTATGCAGAGAAAGCTTAGTTTCCAAATGAAATATTAGGAATGGCATTCCATAAACTTAGTCGCTGGTCCTTAGTTTCCTTCAGGACCTCCTTTCCAAAATTCGTGACGGTAAAGTATCTCTTACGCTTACCCCCTCTCACTTTGGTGGCTTCTCCAAACTCAGAGACTAAGTAGCCCTTTTTCTCTAACCGTCGAAGTACAATTTGTAAAGCACCAATGCTAATTCTTCGGCTAAGTCGCTCTTCCATTTCGTTAACAATGGCAATTCCATAAGCTTCTCCATGCAGGATTGCAACCGTCAAGAGGACTACCTCCTCTAATTCGCCTAGTCGATGTTTACTCATAAAAAATATGGTTCTTCGATAAATCTCGTGTTTCGAGACATTCAAAAATGAAATGCAACGCTTCCTTCGGTCGCTTTTTTATCTCATTTTATGATTGTCCACGAGATATGTCGAAGAAGGAAAAATTTTTACCTCAATTGTAGTAAATATAACTACAGCTGTTTGATTCACAATTGTCATACAATAGATGAACCTTATCTTTATACGTTAAGATATCTTGAAATTGATGTGGAAAATTGTACGGTAAGCTATGCTGGAAGTAATATTTACCTCAAATGTAGTAATTATATACTTATGATGCAAGTCTGAAGCAGAAATGACGATAAGTGAAGACAAGCAATCGAGATACTTTTCTCCTTTTTATTCGCTTAATTCTAGTATTCCTCTTACTGGCCGACAATTGAAACAAAAATCACTTTTTATTTTCGTGCCCTTTATTGAACTTGTTTAATAAGCAGTCTTATGAAATTCAACACGGCCAACCGAAGAGCTATTGGGGTTTTCTTCATGCGGACCTTACTGGGCTTAATCTTCTTGATGCAGGGTTATGGCAAAGTATTTATTTGGGGGCTTGAAGGCGTATATCAAAACGCCTTTGCCAGCTATGAAGAAACCTGGATACCCATTTTCCTGCTCAAACTAACGGCCTATTTCACCTCCTATGTCGAACTCTTCGGTGGACTCTTATTACTCTTAGGCTTATTCAGGAATTGGACTTATATCGCACTCGGACTAGTATTGCTTTTGGTTTCTTACGGCCATGGGCTATCCTCTCCCATTTGGGATCTCCAACATGTTTTTGTTCGAGCGGTGTTTTTAATCAGTCTTTTACTACTTCCAAAAGAATGGGATCAACTTCATTTGGATAGATTTGTTGTAAAGACCTAGGAGTAAGAATTGTAAAGCCTACCCTGATTTAGATCACTAAAAAAATAGTAGAAAGGAATGGTCAAGAAGTTCTATAAACCGGGCAATAGTCACTTCATTATCAGTACAATCGATGCATTTAAAGCTAATGAAGTAGAAGGGAGTTTCCGGATATTATGGGTGAAAAAGGGAACCTTAGAGATGTCCCTAGATTACGAGAAGGTGACTTTGACCGCCAATCAAATGATCTGCCTAGTACCCAATCAGAATGTTGAGTTTCTGAGCTATGCGGAGGGTTATATTTTCCAGTACAATAGAGATTTTTACTGCCTGATAGACCATGACCATGAAATCAGCTGCATAGGCCTTTTGTATTATGGTTCCTCCTTGACCCCTATTATTCATTTGGACCCTAAAAACCAGCGAAAAATCGAGTTGTTATGGGAGGTATTCCTTGATGAGTTTGATACTAAGGATAATATTCAGGAAGAAATGCTCCGGATGCTTCTAAAACGCTTGATCATCATTTGTACACGTCTGTATAAAGAACAATCAGAAACCCAGTACAGAGAAGATGAATTGGACGTGATTCGGCAGTTCCATGTCATGGTAGAGAAGAACTACAAAGCCAAACAGAAGGTAAGTGATTACGCAGAAATGCTTAATAAATCCCCTAAAACGCTGTCTAATCTCTTTTCCAAAAACAATGAAAAATCTCCATTGCGCCAGATCCATGAGCGTATTGCTTTGGAAGCCAAGCGCATGCTCAACTTCACAGATATGTCCATTAAGGAAATTGGTTGGGAACTAAGCTTCGAAGAAGAAGCGCATTTCAGTCGGTTTTTTAAACGCTTAACAGGACAATCTGCTACAAAATATCGTAGTATGGGAAAAATTGATAATTCTTCGGGAAAAGTTGCCTAACCTTCCCTACCGTTTTGCCTGCACCTTTGTGATGTCAATTAATTAATTCAATTACTAAAAAATCATAAAGAAATGGCAACCTTTAATGTTCCAACCAGAGAGGAAGTATCTGCAAACAATCAAGCAATTTTTGACAACTTGAAGAAAGCGGTTGGATTCGTTCCTAATTTGTACGCCACCTATGCGCATTCTGAAAATGCCTTAGGGAACTACCTCAACCTATCTAACGCAAAAACCTCTTTGTCCAACAAAGAAAAAGAAGTTGTAAACCTGATCGTTAGTGAAGTCAACAACTGCCAATACTGTAAAGCTGCTCACACTGCTATCGGTAAAATGAACGGATTTACAGATGATCAAATCCTTGAATTGAGAAGCGGTAGTGCATCTTTCAATCCTAAATATGATGCCCTAGTGAAGTTGGCTCAAAACATTACAGAAAACCGAGGCGCTGCTGACCAAGATTTCGTTGATCGTTTCTTGGAAGCAGGATATACCAAAGAAAATTTGATCGACACTATCGTACTTATCGGCGATAAGACGATCAGCAACTACCTACATCGGGTGACGCAAGTTCCGGTTGACTTTCCAGCAGCCCCAGAACTAGCTACAGTTTAATGTAATCCAAATTCGGATGGGGCGGAGTTTTAACTCTGCCCCTTTTTCATGGAATTATTTTAACTTAAGTAAAAGAGCAAATCTAACTTATCATTTTATGGTGGCCTCTTTTTCCATATATCTGCGTTGCGTACTCGTCTTAATAGCCAAGGCTATTAGGCTCCGCCGCGCCTGGATCTATGAAAAAATGGGCTCGACCAAAAAGTAACCTAAATATGTTCTTTTACTTATATCAGCATTACTAAGCATCCTATACTATGCACACTACAGATCTAAAAGTAGCCCTGGATGAGCGCAAAGCTGGCTGGGCAGCCAAAGCTTCGGACGAGATCAAACGAATTTATGGTGAAGGCATCGATGATGTGGCTAATAGCGGCATTCTAAGTAGCGCTAAACAACTTGGGGACATCGCTCCCAATTTCACCCTGCAAAATGCGACAGGTAAAACAGTAAGCTTGTCGGACTATCTACAAAATGGACCTGTAGTCTTGACTTGGTATCGAGGCGGTTGGTGTCCCTACTGTAACATTACCCTGAGACACCTGCAACAGTCTCTCTCAGCCTTCCAAGCCGCAGGAGCACAACTCCTTGCCTTGACACCAGAATTACCCGATAAATCCCTTAGCACACAGGAGAAGAACGAATTGAGCTTTGAAGTACTGACAGATACCGATCTCGGAGTTGCGAAAACTTATGGGATCGTTTTTAAGCTGATCGAAGAAGTAGGAGAAGTGTACCGAAAAAACTTTTCACTACTAAACTACAATGGAAATGATTCTGATGAATTGCCCTTGGCTGCCACCTATGTGATCCAGCCAGATGGAAAAATCACCTATGCTTTCTTGGACGCGGAATATCGAAACCGTGCCGAGCCTGCCGATATATTAGCGGCCTTGGGCGCAAGCTAGCACCACAGTAGTTCATAAACCTAACCTTTAGATATAAAAAATCCCGCATAATGGCTAGTCCAATATGCGGGATGTCTTTTTATGACCTAGATTAGCTGTCAGAATTCTACAGCTGAACTTTAGCTAGCCTATTTTGCTTTATTTGCAGCAAAATCTTCAGGGCGCAACTGCAGTTTCTTAGCCAATATTTTATCCAGGAGGCGAATCGGCAAAATATTAGGTAAGAACCAGGTATTAAACCAGTCTTTGTTGACAGCAAATCTGTGCTTGGGCTTTGCTTTTTCCAAAGTATCGTGCAACACTTTTGCAACTTCACGCTCTGTCAATCCCTTAGGTATAGTGTTCTTGAGGGCGTTTTCTAGGCGAGCAGTGATAGAATGGTAGTAATCGGTATCCTTATAACGTTCTGCGTAGATGGATACCTTGGATACCATATCATTCTTTACAGGTCCTACATAAATATCAATCACATCAATTTCATACAACATCAGCTCTCTCCGCAAGGTATCACAAAGGCTATGCATGGCACTCTTGGTCGCCGCATACAAAGATGAATAAGGCAAAGGTATCGCCGCAGAAGTCGAACTAACATGGATGACCCGGCCCGGTTTTTGGCTCTCCGTCTTGCGCATCAAAGGAACAAAAGCCTGAATAACGCTCAAAGCACCAAACACATTCACTTCAAACTGATTGCGCATATCATCGCGACTCAAGTGTAGAATTGGACCTGGAATATGTATGCCGGCATTAGCTATCAAACCTGCCAGGTTTTCGTCGGGGCCTAGTTTAGCCTTTGCCATTTCAACAGCTTTTGCAATCGCTGCCTCGTCCACGACGTCAAACAACAATGGCGTAATGCTATCCCCTAGTTCGGACTTCACCCTTTGTGCATCGGCTTCTTTTCTTACACTTCCAAATACATGGAAGCCTTTCTCTATAAAGTACTTAGCAGATGTATATCCAATCCCCGAAGACACCCCTGTTATCAATATATGTTTCATTTCAATCAATTATTTGGAACGAAGAAAAGAAGGTAACAATCGCATTTGCTTTCCTAATACACGATCGATCATACGCGCTGGCAGCATGGTAGGAAGTCGATACCCTTTAAAGTAAAGATCTGGCTTCACGTAGCGGTACTTAGGCTTTCTAGAGGTCAATGCGGTATGGATAGCACCAGAGATCACCTCTGGTTCCAAACCAAATTCTCGCATTTCCATGGCTGATTCCATTCTTTTGCGCATGGGTTCTTCAAAATCTGTTCCATCATATTTTGAACCCGCATCAGACAATTTCTCGATAATCCCGGTCTTAACTCGTCCTGGCACTACTTCGATCACATCAATCCCATAGGGATAAAATTCTCTGCGCAGGGTATGATTCATACTCATCAAGGCGCGTTTGGAAGCAGAGTACGGACCTAAGAAAGGCATGGCTATTTCACCAGAAAGTGAAGTTACATTTACAATCCTGCCTGGCTGCTGCCCCTCTTTTCCTCTCAGCAAAGAAAAGTAGGCTTGACACAAATTCAATGGGCCGAAAGTATTTACCTCAAACTGATAAAACATATCCTCTTTCGACATGTGGGCGATCGGACCAGAAACCACCGCAGCTGCATTGTTAACCAGCCCAAATAGTGGCTGACCATCCAAGTGTTTTTCAACTTCTTTTACGCTGTTGCGAATGCCCTCTTCCTCCACAAGGTCAAATACCAGAGGACTAAATTGCTCAGGATAGGCATTCCGCAACTCGTTCGCATCTTTTTCCGTACGGACACAACCAAATACGAAAAATCCTCTATCTATCAGGTACTTCACCGTCGCAAAACCTATTCCACTGGATGTACCTGTTATTACTATATGTCTCATTCTTATAAATTACTTTCTTGAATATTCTATTCCGTTTGGAAAGCCTAGTTTAAACTTCCAATCCCAATACAGAAATCAGCTCGTCTGCATACTTACGATCATTAGCCAACCGCGGCATCTTATTCTGCCCCCCTAGCTTTCCTTTTGATTTCATATAATTTCTGAATCCATCTTTTGGAATGGATCGGATTACTAATGGCTGTAGCATTGCTCCCTCTATCAAATCTTTATAATAGATATTTTTATCGCAAAGGATGTCATCCACTTTCTTGGAGAAGACCTTCATATCTGCAGGAGAATTTACAAACTCAACAAACCACTCATGATAAGGCAATTCGCCTGCTTGCGGGTTCACTTGTGGTGCTACAGTAAACTCTATGATACCCACATTCTCCTCAGCTGCTACCTCCTGAATGGCTTCTTCTACTTCTTCCCCGATTACATGCTCTCCGAAGGCCGAAATAAAATGCTTGGTTCTTCCCGTTACAACAACTCGGTATGGATCAGTAGAAACAAACCGTACCGTATCACCAATGATATACCCCCAAAGCCCAGAGTTCGAGTTAAGAATAATAGCATAATTCGGTCCTACTTCTACATCCTTCAGTTGCAGACGGGTTGGTTTTTCATTATGGATTTCATCGGCAGGAACAAATTCATAGAAGATCCCGCCATCAAGGTTAAGCAACATTCCTTCAACCCCTTGCTCATCTTGAAAAGCGATAAAACCTTCAGATGCATTATAAGTTTCTATGTAAGCCACATCACGTCCTATCGCCTGTCGGAATTGATCTTTGTAGGGTATAAAATTTACCCCTCCATATACATAAACTTGGAAATTCGGGAAGATCTCCCCTATGGTCTTCTTTCCTGTCTTTTCTATTAACTGCTCAAAGTACATTAATACCCACGGTGGTATCCCGCCAATGACCGTCATATCCTTTTGCAATGTCTCTTCACAGATTTTCTCCACCTTAGTCTCCCAATCCTCTATGGTATTGGTTTCATATGTAGGTGTAAGATTCTTCCGGAAATACGAAGGGATATGGTGATAAGTGATTCCAGACATTCGTCCAGCTTGCACCTTTTTGACCTGCTGTAATTCCGGGCTCCCTTGAATAAAAATCAGTCCGCCGTCAACCCAACTCGCATTCCCGGTCTCATGCACATACATGGCCAAGGCAATTCTTCCGGCATTGATAAAGGTAGGCATTCCCTCTTCTGATACCGGGATATACTTGATCCCCGACGTGGTACCAGAGGTTTTAGCCATATACTTTGGTGTTCCTTTCCAAAGTACATTTTCTTCGCCTTCTAAAATCCGTTCAACATAGGGTCTAAATGCCTCGTAATCCCGTAGAGGTATGGCCTTTTTAAACCCTTCATAATCGGTTACTTTGTCCAATCCATGATCTCTTCCATAGGCTGTTTCTTTACCTACGGCTAGATTGTGTTCAAACACCCGTTGTTGATAAGCAAAGGGGTCACTCTTCCACTTCTGGATACGCTTGGCATAATACCTAGCGACTTGCTTGGCGATGAATGATTTGATACTCATGTCTTAGATAATTCCTTGATTTGAGGTTTCCTGGCAGGGATAAAAAACAAAATCTTCCAGCTTGTTTTAAGCTGGAAGATTTTCAACCTTGATTTGCTAGGCAAAGTTGAGGTTAGTTGGGTTGTCTTTGAGTCCCAACTCTCTCAGGAATAGCAGGTGATCACGCATCACCGTGCTAAATGACTTATTGACGTACCGAATGTTGTATTCGGCCGCTGTTTCCTTAACAATCTTAGTTAGATCGTAGTAATGAATATGATTCACCCCGGGAAACATATGGTGAACTACGTGCGTATTGATACCACCGAAGAACCAGTGGATAAACTTATTCTCAGCAGAGTAGTCAACAGTAGTCAAAATCTGATGAGTCATAAAGTCCATCTCCACCACCCCTTCTTCATTAGGAAGAGCATAGTCACTATCATAGGTTACATGAACCGGGAAAGAAACAATAGCAGTAAAGATTCCTGCTACAAACATCATCGCTAGCGTAGCTAGTAGGATACTGCCCCAGGACAAGCCCGTCACCATAACAGGAATAACAACCATCATCATGGCGAACCAGATTTTACTCAGGATGATGATAACTACTTCCTTAGTCGGGTGCTTATCGATGATCATATTACCGAACTTCTTCTCTTTCAAGAGCTTGAAATCTCGAATAAAGATGATATATGGTCCAAGCAAGCTATAAATAGCCATCGCATATAGGTGCTGATAGCGGTGAATTGGAGTACGAGGTGACATCGGGTTCAATCGCAACAGTTTCGTCTGATCCAAGTCGCCGTCACTACCAGGAATATTTGTAAAAGCATGGTGAGAGACGTTGTGCTTCAAACGCCAAAAATAGCTACTAATGCCAAAGAAGTTCCAAATATATCCCATGAAGTAGTTTACCTTCTGGTTGGAAGACACAGAGTTATGTACAGAATCATGCCCAATCGCAAATAGGATCGAAACGATCAATACACCCATCCCCAAATAAGCTCCCATCACGATAGGATAAATATCAGAAAAGATCAATACCAATGAATAGAGGCCAAAGTACATTACTAATAGCGAAAAGATCTTGAACCAGTACAAAGGTGTTGCCTTTCGGTTTTGATCATTCTCTTTGAAGTAGTTGCTTACGCGTTTGCCCAACGTAATGTAGAACTCGCTGGGCTTATCATTTTGAAATGTAACATTCATAACTCAGGATTGTACTTTATTTAAACAGAAAAGAACGAACGGTTTCAAGTTTAGCGCTGATACGACTAGGTTTATCTTTGTTGGAGAAATTGTGGCGCATACGGTACAACCAAACACTGAAAGCCAAGAATACGCCAGCCACCAAACTGCCGACGGGAGATCCTACTTCCAGTCCCACCAATCCAAAAGGTACAGCGATTGCCATTATTGCTAGTCTAACATGCTCAACCTGATAGGCCCATCTTTTCTTTTCAAGTAGTACCGGAACAGTCAAGGTTGCCATAGTGATGAGTACCGTATAAGTCAGTACTTCAGCCAATGGCATAAACTCTGTGTAGAATGACATCAAGGATTCATACCCATCTGTCACTTTCCCTTTTTTGATCAACATCGCACTCAACAAGCCCATGCCCAAGGCAACTTGTATAAACACATAAATTGATAAATCTAAGGGTGCCTTAGGATCGTACAAGGGTCTATCCAAACCATTGTTCTTGTCTTCTGCTGGGCGCATCATTCCAGTTGGAGTCCACCCTGGGCGTTTAATGAACAATTTAACTTTGTTTCCAAACCCGTTGATCTGTTTAACCTGTTTGAACAGGTCCACCCAATAATGGAAATACGCCCAATAGACGTTGTTACTAGGCAAACCGGTAGTGATTCCGTACTTGACCTCATCCTCTTCTCGCTGGTAGGTACCAAATATCATATCCCACCAAATAAATATGCCACCGTAGTTTTTATCCAAGTATTGATCGTTTCTTCCGTGGTGAACCCGGTGCAGCGAAGGCGTAACGAAGATGTATTCCAATGGGCCTAATTTGCCGATTAACTGGGTGTGAAGGAAGAACTGATGCGTACCTCCCACGATGAACACCGTCCATGCGAATTCTGGTACGAAGCCCATAATGGGCAATACGCTTAAGAAGAAAGTTCGGGCGATAGCCTGGAACCCCGATTGACGAGATCCTACGGTGAGGTTGTAGTTTTCACTTTGGTGATGCACAATATGTACAGCCCAAAGAAAATTAGCTTCATGTCCGGTCCGGTGATACCAGTAATATAAGAAGTCATAAATTACTAGACACAAGACCCACATTAGTGGAGTACGTGGCAACTCAGTAATCGCAAAGTTATCAAATATCCATTTGAAAACGAATAGCATGATAATCGCGTAGAAAAAGTCGAAGAGTCGTTCTGCCATGCCCGCCGTCATGTTGGTCACAGCATCACTAAAATGGTAAATCTCTTTACCCATCCACCTCCCCAGAAGGTACTCAACTCCCACAACAATAAAGAAGATAGGTGCAATTAGTCCTAAGAATGTTAGCATTTGTTTACAGATTTTTCAAGGCTAAGGTTAGCCCCGTTTAGGTTTGGTTACTCAAACCCTTGTCCTTAAAAGTGATACAAAGCACACCCTACTTGAACACCAGATCCAACACCAATAATCAGAGCTATATCTCCTGGGTTCCCTTGGCCTTCCTCCTGAATTTTCTGCATCCCGTATGCAATCGAAGAGGTAAAGAGGTCCTTTCTGTTTTCAGTAACGTCTACAAAAAGTTCCTTTGGAAGTCCCATGGCTTGGCTTAGCCTAAGGATAAAACTTTCTGATATCTGCTGAGGAATAATCTTTGTAATTTTACCGTCATTTAGCAACTGCTTGATATTATCATGCTTATCAAGCGTCTGTAGTATACATTCGATAAAGGTTTCTTCTACTTTATCGTCCATTTTTGGTTGCAAAATGGTTGTACCCGTTCCATCTTCCCAAGTACTAGTAACTACCCACTTGTCAATGGCTCCCGGATACTTATCAAAGACAATATTGCTAAATCCTTGCTCCTCACCTTTAGCCTTCCGCAATATCATACCCGATGCTGTCTCTTCAATGCCAAGTAATTGATCGGGAACAGTCTCTTTGTTATTTTCGATCTCAGAAGTCAAAACCAGTACATTCTGTACTTTACCACTATTGATCATACTACATCCCACATCAATCGAATTCAAAAAGCCTAGTGCACCGTTCATAACATCTAAGGCAAAAGAATTTGTAGAGTTTCGATAGTTATCGGAACGCATCTTAATATCTCCAGCAATCAATGCTGCAATAGCAGGCTCACAAATGAATTCATCTCGATAAACACCAGAGAATAGTAGAAGATCCACATCATCTCCACTCAAGTTAGATTGTTCTAGACAAGCCGTAGCTGCGTATTCCGCCAAATCAAATGTACTCTTACGAACATTTTGTCCGGCAGGGATAGTACCTATGGAATCCACAACAACTCTTGTCGCTTCATTCGAACTACCTAATTGACCATTCCCATTCAAGTTAGCTTTAGCTACTTGACCATTTCCATTCAGCATTCGCTTAGGGAGATCATCAAAGGTGTAGAGCGATGCTCCTAAAGTAACACCAGAAGCATTCACACTAAACAAAACATTCTGACCCTGTTGAAAAACGCCTTTACGGATATTATCCATGATGGCGATAATGTGAGAAGTAGAAGAAGTGTTTCCTCTTTCCGCCAAGTTGTTAATAGTATTCTCACTGGAGAATTTCTGCTTATCAAGGATTCGATTCACCTCCCGCATCCCAGCCTGAATACTGAGTTTGGAAGTCTGGTGTGTAAGTAACACATCTACCTCCTTATCGGGGTTCTCATTCATCATGCGTACCAACTGTTTAGAACCTTGTTTCACGGCTACATCCGCTAGCTTCGCAGATTCAGTCAACATGATAGCTCCGCCATGTTTAAACTCTGTTGCCTTGGCAATACAAAGGCTACTATGATCACCTAAGGTCAACATTTCCATGTCATGGAACCCAATATCCTCACGTCCAGATCGTTCTAGAATCAATGCTACTCCAGAATCACCTAGGGTCAAACAGGCCATTCGCGGATCCTTAAAGTCTACAATCTCCTTCTGGGCTGTTTTGGTAAGGTGGGTAATGTATTCTCCACTGATTACCATTACTCGCTGAGCGGCTCCTGCTTTCAAGTAAGCATCAGCCAAATGAATACCGGTAAATACACCAGCACAAGCATTGGATATATCAAAAACTACTGCATTATCAAATCCAAACTCCTTGTGCAACTTTACAGCAGAAGAAGGTTCAAAAGAGTACCGACTCGGTTCATCGTAGTGCGAAATATTGCAGCAGATAACCAAATCAATATCTTTGGCCGAATATTTTGAACGATCCAGGCAAGCCTGGATGGCCTTTTTTGACAAATCAAGTGCAAATTCCTCCACACCTGCCATTCTTCTTTCCTTTATACCGGTAATCCGTTCCAAAGGAAACCTAGTCTCATTTACACATCCCTCCAGGACTTCCTTAGAAGATACAACTGTGGGCGGTAAATAATCACCTATACTCTCGATGATGGTATTGCCTTTTTTCATAACTGAAATAAGTTGATATTGCTGTCATTACATCCGGCAATTAAGGCCTTGAAACCGGGGTGATAGTCGCAATAATTAAGTAATACAATCGTTGGGCCATTCTAAAAACAGCCCACAAAAGTCTATAATTAAATCTAGTTTTGGAAACATTACGCAAAATATCCGCCCTTTCTGTAAGGAAGGATTACGCATAACAATCGGTCTTATCCATGAGATGCCACTATTGTTAGATACAACTCATGGATAGAAGGCGTGTTTAATAAAATAAGAGGCTATTAACAAGAAGAGTGTGTCCAGTTGACATGGACAAGCAATTTATCCTACAGCTCTAGATCCATTCGGATCACAGAGATTGAGTTACAAGTTTATGGGAATTATGTAAGTTTTCCAGGCAACAAAATGTATTATCCTTCCTGGGAATTGTCGATTTGGGGTGAAATCTTATCATACACCTTCATTCGAGTTACGGACATATAAACGAATACTGTGGGTTCGTCTTATGTGATAACTGACCGCAATATTTCCAAGCCTTCAAAGAACTCGCCGAAAATCAATTTCTACTATAGCTGAGTAGCTATTTGCTTTTATTTATTTACGAGCGAATTTTTTTTCTGAAAAAACAAACAACAGAGAATCTTGGCGAAAAGATCGTAATTTTCATTGATTTAAACGTAGTAAAAATCCAAAAAGATTACCAAGTCAAGCATTTTTAAAGCAAAAATGTAGCCACCGAATTCCTCTCCAAATTTATTTAGTTCGGTAAATGTCCTAGTTAAGAAAAGAAAAGTCAAGAGCAAGCGCATTTTGCCTTAATTTCCTTTAACGAATGGTCATTCATCCAATTTTTATGGAAATGCCTTTTCGTACTGCATTTTCTGAGCCTACAGGCAGAAATCTTCTGCATTTTTTTACAGAAAGTCGCTAAAATCTCCATTACGCCGGGATTTTTTGACCGAGATTTTCTGTATTTTGGCCATAGTCCATGGGTTTCGGTTTAGGTCCAGATGGCGTACCGCAGAATATTATTATTCATTCATCACAAATACACTATTATGGGATTTCTTTATTGGTTAGTTATAGGATTGGGGGCAGGCTCGATAGCCAAAGCATTAACTCCTCAGGATGAGAAAGGCGGGTGGATTTCCTCGCTTGTAGTCGGAGTTATCGGTGCTTATGTGGGTGGATTCATAGCTGGAATCACTGGAATCAGATACATTCTGGGATCCGGCCTTCTGGGTAGCTTAATCGTAGCCACCGCTGGTGCTTTCCTCGTACTCTTTATTTATCATAAATATTTGAAAGACAAACTTAACGTCAACCTATAAACATAAGAGCTGATTAAAGTAGTGCGGCGATAGAGACTTCTACGTCTTTTCCACCCAGGCTGTCTTAGATAAGCCGATTGCTAGCTATTTATCTAGCCTTCAGCTATCCAGCCCCAGCTTGGCGACCCAACAAGGAGACAGTTTTACAGCCATCTGGTGACAAAACTCGCTCCTTCAAACATCACGGTTACTATTGTCACACGCTACAAGTCTTGTTCGTGAAAGAAGAAGGTTAAAAGCCTTCTCTCCTCTTTAACTTTCTTCTTTCTATCTTGACATCTCTAAAACGAATTCCAATGACTTCAAGAACATTCTCTCTAGCTAGCTTCTTATTGCTAGCGGTCCTCTCTCTTAGTGCAAGGCTAAGCCTAGCCCAAACAAGCGCTGACTTGCAAGGTGCCTGGAAGATCAATACTCCCGATGGTTCCTCCCATGTTTTAATTCTTAGCGGTGACTTTTTTTCTTGGACCATCTATGGAGCCAAGGATGGGGCTTTCACTAGCACAAAAGGGGGACGTTGGTCGAAAGACGGCAAAAAAATCAGCCTAAACTATGAGTTCCATACAGCTGATAAGGACAAGGTTGGAACTACTGAAACCATCAAACTCATTCAAAAAGGTGCACGTATCGCAGCAAAAGGCAAAGGGCAACCTAAGGGAAAATGGGTAGACCTCGATCAGGGAAAAACTACTCCTTTGAACGGTGCTTGGCTCATTTCTGGCCGAAAGAGAAATGGAGAAACTCAGCCTATAAACACGAATCGCCCCAGAAAAACAATGAAGATTCTAAGTGGTACTCAATTCCAATGGATTGCCTACAATACGGAGACGAAGCAGTTTTTTGGCACAGGTGGAGGATCATATAGTGCCGAAGGAGGGAAATACGTCGAAAACATTGGCTTCTTTTCCCGAGATAATAGCCGTGTAGGAGCCTCCCTTTCTTTCGATTTTGCAGTGAAAGAGGGCGATTGGATTCACTCTGGGAAAAGCTCGAAGGGCGCCCCTTTGTACGAAGTTTGGAGCAAACGCAAATAAAGGCTAAAATGATAGTTTGATGGAAAATGCCATCCCGCAGCGCGTCTTTGATTCCATGCAGCTGTACCCTCCCTTCTCGCTGATGAAGGCCACTGACTTGATGCGTATGGCAGAGAAAGTCAGGATACGCTATGTTGCTAAAGATCAATGGATATTTCAAACTGATGAAGCCGTTCATGAACATATCTATTTTGTTCAGGAAGGGGCAGTGCACCTACTCCAATCAGACAAAGGACAGCCCCAGCTGGTGGAGGCCTGTGATCAAGGAGAAATCTTTGGATTGGGGCCGCTAGTAGCTTCAAAAAACTACAAGCTCAGCGCCAAAGCAGAAGAAGCGTGCCTGGTATATATTATTCCGCTGGAAGTATTGCAACCGATCATCGAAGGAGCGCCCAAAATCGCCTGGTATTTTGCCCAAAGTTTTGCCGCAGGAAAGTATACTGAACACGCCTCTAGTAGCCCTCCTACTCTCTTTTGGCAGGCAAACCAAAGGCAACAACAAGCATTTGAGCTCGTTGAAATCCAATCCCTTGATCACAGTCGAGAGGCCATTTGTTGTTCCCCTGGTACTAATATTCAGGCTGCAGCCCAAATCATGAGGAAAAACAATGTGGGGTCCATTATTATTGCTGATACTAACCAGCATCCGCTCGGCATCATTACCGATCGAGATCTACGGAATAAGGTAGTCACTGGAAATCATACGCTCTCCGAGTCCGTGAACACTATCATGTCTTCACCCGTCATTACAACGGCTCCAGATGTCACGATAGCTGATGTGCAAATCTTAATGATGAAGCATCGAATTCATCACTTGGTCTTGACGGAAAATGGAAAGGGTGACACTCCTGTACACGGCGTAATCTCCGAACATGACCTGCTGGTTATCCAAGGCAATAATCCCGCCGTTTTGATTAGGGAAATCAGTCGTAGTCAAGATGGGGAGGAATTGCGCCGCATCAGAGAAAAAGCTGAGGGTTTACTTCAGAAGTATCTATTTCAGGAAGTAGCAATTGGATTCATTAGCTCTATCATGACTCAGATCAATGATGCCATCATTGAACGCTCCATTGATTTGGCACAAGCACAAATGGAGCAGGAAGGCTACACATCTCCGGAGGTTAAATGGTGCTGGCTAGCCTTGGGGTCAGAGGGGCGAGAAGAGCAACTTCTGCGCACGGACCAAGATAACGCGCTGGTTTTTGATAACGTAGATGCTGAACAACTGGAAAGCGTTAAGTCCTACTTCCTCTTACTCGCCAAGAAGACTACCGCTCTATTATATAGCTGTGGATTCGAGTACTGTCCAGGAGACATGATGGCTAGCAATCCGGATTGGTGCCTACCGCTGGAAGATTGGAAAAAGCAGTTTTCAAAATGGATTTTTGCGCCCAGTCAGCAGCATGTCTTGTACTCCAATATTTTTTTCGATTTCCGACCGATATATGGGGACTTAAGCCTTGCTAAAAGCTTATCTGATCACATCTTTGAAGCTACAGGCGAACGAGATATTTTTCTCTCCTTCATGGCTAAGAACGCTTTGGAAACACCGGCTCCGCTCACTTTTTTCCGACAATTTATGGTGGAGAGAAGTGGCGAACACAAAGATCAATTCGACATTAAAAGCAGAGCGATGATGCCTTTGGCTGATGCAGCTCGAGTTTTAATTCTAGCTGCGCAAATCCCCCAGGTGAATAACACCTTCCAGCGATTTGATAAACTTGCAGCATTGGAACCTCAAAACCGCGCCCTATTCCAACAGGCCGCAGATGCCTATGAGATATTAATTCGCTATCGGGCTTTACAAGGCCTGAAAAACAAAAATTCCGGGCGCTACTTTAAACCCTCCGAACTCAGTAAAATGGAAAGACTGAACTTGCGTAATAGTTTTAAGCCACTACGGGAACTGCAAGATCTTCTGACGGTACGCTTTCGCTTAAACTTCTTGATCTGATATGCCCTGGCCATCTTTCTTCAAACCACATGATCCCTCAGCTCCTGAATGGGAGATTTACATTGAAAACTTTGCTTTTCCTTTTACTAACCAACTAGCTATAGGAGAAGTCAGTTTTGTTGTTTTAGATTTAGAAACCACCGGCTTGAACAGCCGCAAGGATAGCATGCTTTCACTGGGTGCAATTAGGGTTGATAATCTTGAGATGAAGGTGGGAGAAAGAATGGAATATTTTGTTCATCAAGAAGGCTACTCCCCCAATAAAAGCATTGGCATTCACGGAATTATGCCAGGACAGACAGCAGAAGGTATTGAAGAAACTGAACTACTAAAAAAACTACTACAGTTTTTGGGCCGGAGTATTATTGTGGGCCATCATATTGGATTCGATGTAGCCATCTTGAATCGAGCGATGAAACGTGTCTATGGAAAACCTTTACAGAACAAGGTAATTGACACCGTCCAGCTAGTTCGAAAGTGGGACAGCTTGGGTTTTGATCGACCTCATCGAAACCTTGGCTTGGATGAGGTTTGTCGTAGGTGGAATATCCCACTTCATGAAAGGCATACCGCAGCAGGAGATGCTTTTCTTACCGCAATACTCTTCTTAAAGCTATGCGGTAAGCTACAGTCCCGTGGTATTCGGACTTTAGGCGCTCTGCTGCGCACCTAGGTTCACTAGTCTAACCCCAAATGATTGCTACTTTCTGAAGTTCCCCATAGCCAATTACTTTGGCGAACCCAGTCTCCCTTTTTAATAAACGTAAGCGGGATGAAATTCCGGGAAGGTGCTCCGATATGATAAATCTCCCACTCATCACTATAACCCTTGACTAAGTCTTTGATGCAGTCCACTCGATTTTCAGAGACGATCTCGCATTCTGCCCATTCAAAGACCTCTACGCGATAATGCAGTTTTTGTCTTTGACCATTCATAGTCATTTCGATCTCAAAATCTTGTTTTCCGGGTACATTGGGAATCGGAATTGCTAAGTTTAACATGATGAGTAGTTTTTAGACAGTAAACAAATCACTCTTCTTCATGAACGATCATACGCTTGATAATGATGCGGAATATAGGAAAAAAACGTTTAGTGCAGGCTCCTAAATTACTAAAAAGCAAGATCGTACAGAAGCTGACAAGAGCACTTCAATACAGGTAAAAATATTGTCCTACTTATTTAAGCTATTGATCTTTGACTGGTTATTGAAGGTAACTATTAATTCAGATATAACCAAGTTTTGGCCTTGAGCATTTACCCTCAAATAAACGTCGGAATCTAGCCTAATTTCTCGATAATCCTGCTAATTATTCTGTCACTTGGGCGAATATTCTTAGCCCAAAAAGTCAAAGAATAGTCTAAGCCTTTCATTTACTCAAGTAGAATACTCAATCACACAAGAGCTAGTGACAAGAGGAGAGATTTAGGATAAATTGAATCTAATTATACCTAATACCTCAACCCTATCGTCATGTACACATCTGAAAGCATCATGCCAAAGAGAAAATTACCCCAGAAGCAAAGAAACAAAGCGACATCTGCAAAGTCGCCATTAACTACTGTAGAGTTTACTGCAGCAGAACGGACAATTAGCGTCGTCAAAGGCAAACAAGATTTGCTGGCGGCGGCGGTTAATCATCGGATTCCACATATGCAAGAATGCGGTGGGAATGGGAAATGCACCACTTGTCGGGTACGTGTCCTGGATGGAATGAACAATGTATCTCCCAGAAATGAGCTCGAAACACACCTAGCAACTTGTCGCAATTGGGATCATTCCGTGCGCTTAGCTTGTCAAACCAAGGTCACAGGTCCAGTTAAGGTTGAAAGACTGGTCAAGACATTTGGTGATGTGAGTTTGTTGCAGGAGGAGGGTTTTGAGCAGAACGGTGGAAAGGAGCAATACTTAGCTATTCTTTTCTGTGACATGCGCAATTTTACCCCATTTGTAGAAAGCAATTTAGCCTATGACGTCGTACATATAATCAATCGCCTGTTCGCTATCCTCGGGGAGCCCATATTGATGAATAATGGTTTAATTTATCAATATGTTGGAGATGAAATCGTTGGTTTATTTGGTCTCGAATCTCAAACCGCCGAAGAGAGTTGCATGGCAGCAGCGCGAGCGGCGCTAGGAATGAGATCAGCGCTACAGCAACTGAATGATGAACTAATGAGTGAATTTGGTATAGAAATCGAAATTGGAGTAGGAATTCATTTTGGTCCGGTGATCGTCGGGAAAATGGGACATCCTAGTCATCGGCAATTCAGTATAATAGGAGATGCCGCCAATGTTACCAGTCGAATCCAGGCAGCCAATAAGGCCATGCGCACACAAATACTCGCCTCGGAAGCCCTCTTGGATGAGCTGCCAGAAGAAATCATTTCTGTAGGCAGGTTTAAACGCATACCCTTAAAGGGTAAAATCCACCCAGTTCGAATCCTAGAAGTTATTGGTTTCAATCGCCCCGACGATATTTTCCTTATCCAGCAGAGCATGCCTTTCCTCTTTGCTGAAGATAGTGTTTTTGCAGCGGAATTCTATCGCCGTCTTTTCGAAAAAGCCCCAGAGGCCCGTCAACTATTCAAAGGCAATATGGATCGTCAAGTAGCCTTACTGAGTCATGTACTCAAAGGAACAGTATATGCGCTTTGTCGGCCTCAGAATCTAATTATGGGTTTACAGGAATTGGGGAAGCGGCATATCGACTATGGTGTAAAAAAGAAACACTTTGTTATAGTAAAAGCCGTCTTGTTGGAGACCCTGGCTTCTAGCATTGGGAAGGGGTATGATGAACAGACCCATCAAGCCTGGGATAGAGTCTTGGACATCGCATTTCAACAAATGCAAGTACCAATGGATAAGGCAGCAAAACATTAAGGTTGAAGCTTTTCGGCCCGAAAACGGATCGGTAAAATAACAGCTTGCGCAATAGCTTCTCCATGCTGACGAGCGGGCTCCCAATGCGGCATCATCTGAACAATCTGCACAGCCGCAACTTGCAAATCATCATCAGCTTTATTCAAAATCGAGAAATTGGAAAGCGACCCGTCTTCATTGACAAGAAACTTCAATCTAACTACTGCCTCCTGCTCCGACAGTATAGCATTGTACGGATATTTTAGTTTTGTCTCTAGATAATCAAAGAGCGCATTAGGCCCTCCTGGAAAACTGGGCTTGATCAACGCATCAGTCTGTGAAGCCTTGGCTGTACCTGAATTGTAGAATTGAGGTACAGCCTGCGTAATGATCGCTAATAGCAGTAGAATGAGTATGATGGGTTTAAACATGGGTACTAGGTTTGAGTGCTTTCAGTCGAGTTTTAGAAGTCGTTTGCTAGTATGGTCTATCGAATAAGAACAAGTGTTACCTCTCAGGGAATATTTCTTTAAGAATTAGTATATCCACTCTCCTAGTCGTGCTAAATAGTCTCCAAGTTGCTGTATAACTCTACATAGATCGACTATTTTTGCCGAATGTTTCTCAAGGATAGATCACAACAGACTGAGCAATTAGATAATTTTTCCCTCACCGGTACTCAGTTACAAAGGACACTATCGGAATTAGGTCACATCAATTGGCTCTTCGGCAATACTCGGACGCTGAAAGGAGCGATTCGAAAAGAAATACAAGCTGCCGGGATTCAGCAAGCAACTATTGTGGATCTAGGTTGCGGTGGCGGCGATGTATTGGCTGCTATTGCTAGGGATGCTACCAATAAAGATTATGAGGTTCGATTAATAGGAATTGATGGCAATCCCGCTAGTCTAGCATTTGCCAAAGTGCAATGGAATGGGATCAAGAACCTGGAATTCCTCGAAGCGGACATTCTTTCCTCTTCCTTTCAGCTACCCAAGTGTGATTTTCTGATCAGTAGTCACTTTCTCTACCATTTTAAGGATGAGGATCTGCCCACTTTCTTGCATAAGCAGTTAAAACAAGTCCAATTTGGGGCCATCTTTAGTGAATTAGATCGTCACTTTTTAGCTTTACAACTATTCAAATTTGTTTCTTTGTTGCTTGGTTACAGCAAGATGACGCGGCAAGATGGTCAAACGGCAGTTCGGCGAGCGTTTCGCCAAAAAGAGTTGCAAGACATCCTTCAAGACACGCACTTCTCGCAGTACCACCTGGCCTACAAATGGGCATTTCGTCACCTTTTAACGATCTATTGTTCACATGATGACCTTCTTGAATGATTGGATACAAAAGCTAGTACAAACACCTGGCAGTCTTTGGTTTGTTTATATAGCTTTGTATTTCTTATGGGGTGTATTGATGCATAATTTTGGCATCTACACGAAAATTGCCAGATTCAAATACTGGTGGCAAATCATTACCTGTTATATCCTGTACATGGTTCCTATTTCCATTCTGCTAGATGGATTGCCCTGGTATCAGCAATATGCCTATGGGCTCTTCTTTATGGGGATACTGGAGTTTGGAGGATATGCGATCAAGTCTTCCACTGCATATGATAATAATATCCTCGATCGCTTTTTTGGCGAAAGGAATTTTGCCTTGGGTATGACCCTATTTTTTGCTTCTTATTTTCCGATTGGAAATGCAGCAGTTAATGGGCTCCATAGCTTAGTTTTTTGACCGGAGATCAGGCTTACAATATGTTTGACCAAGTCTCAATTGCCTTCGAGTGGTGAGTTTTATTTTGTACTGCCTTAGATTTTTCGCCGGATTGCCCGCATTCGACTGCAAAACCTGCCTTGTCCAGAATAAAACTTCCTAACTACCGGCTAAGCATCCTTGATTAAACTTAGGAGTTGTTTAAGAAGGTCTTCTGAGTCAAAAAGAGCTTCTTAGTGACCAGTGAGATATTTTTAAACAACTTCTTATTCTTATTCATTTAGCTAGATTGGGCTAGTTTTATTTCAGACAAGATCGGGCAATAGTTGGATCGCTGGAAAGCGGGACCGATAACCTGTTTTAAGGAGTACCGATCTCCTATTTCTTGTGAATGGGTAGATTCTGGACAGGGAATTTGAATCCGTCAATGTCATAGTTCCTTTTATGATTGACGATATTTCTGTGCTCAAACATTCAGTATCAACCTCCCTGTGTGGCCATAGAGATTCCCATGGGGTGATATTAATCAACTTGAAGAAATTTTAAATATGATTCAACGCTTTGGCCTAATTATATGTGGACTGTCATTGTTCTCTTTGATTTACGGACAAGAAGGTGGCTCTTCTGCCGAAAAGTATCTGGATTTAGTAGGACAGCAATTCGATGCCCAAAAAGCATATGAAACCACTCATTTTGTCTCGGAACAGTGGCGCCTACCCGGTAATCATGGCTTTGATACCAGCATTTACTATGTCCAGCAAATCCTTCAAGAGGCAGGCTTTGTCCCAAAAGATGAAGCCCAAACCGGACAACCCCATTATCGCCTGGAGCGTTACCCCTTGCGTCGGCCCACCTGGGAACCGGTAGATGCTAAATTATCTATTGCTGGCGTCGCAAAACCTATTCTTGATTTTGCGACCAATCGGAACATGATTGCCATCAATAGTTTTTCAACACCTGCTGAAGGACAGACCGCCGAGGTCATCTTTGTAGAGTCATGTAGTCCTGATGCGATTAAAAAGGCTAAAGTAAAGGGGAAGATTGTAGCAGGGAAATGCAGTGTCTACCAGTTATTTCGCACAGCCGTACTCAAAGAAGGAGCCATCGGCGTATTAGCACACCGCATTCCTAAATACAACCAGCCTGAAAAATATCCCCATTCTATCCCTTTTCAGTCGATCGGCTTCAATAGTAAGGCCCAGGCTTGGGGCTTAAACCTGTCGCTGGCCGCTTGGCGAGCGCTGGAAAAGGCTAAAGAACAGGGAAGAGTTGAGGTAAATGTTCAAATCAACACCAAGATTTACCCATCGGAAGAACTAACCTTAGTAGCTGAAATTCCCGGAAATAAAAGAGAATCGGAACGCTTTGTCTTTAGTGCTCACGTTCAGGAACCCGGTGCTAATGACAATGCTTCGGGAGTTGGTACGCTAGCCGAAATGGCCCGGGCAGCTATGCAATTATACAAGGCAGGCAGTATTAGCCCCAAGCGAACCATAACCTTCCTTTGGGGCGATGAAATCCTTTCCACCCGGCGTTATATTCAGCAAGATAGCCTGCGAGCCAAAGGAATTAAGTGGGGCTTGAGTTTGGATATGGTAGGAGAAGATACTGAGAAAACAGGAGGTTCCTTTCTCATCGAAAAAATGCCGGACCCCTCCGCCATTTGGACCAGAGGGAATGACAAGCATACAGAATGGGGAGCTAGCCCCGTAAGCAAAGACGATCTCAATCCACATTACTTCAACGACTTTATGGAAAGTGTTTGCCGCTTGCAGGCGCGTAAAGAAAACTGGGTCGTAAACACCAACCCTTTTGAAGGGGGGAGTGATCACCAGCCCTTTCTCAACGCCAAGATTCCCGGTCTACTTTTTTGGCATTTTACGGATGTCTTCTATCACACAGATGCAGACCGTATAGACAAAGTATCTCCCAAAACACTGCACAATGTGGGTGTGAGTGCGATGGCTAGTGCATTGGTACTGTGTGAAGGCGGCGAAAAGGTAGCCATGGAACTTCATCGATTGCTACAGACCGCCGCTGAAAAAAGATTAAACACTGAACGGGAATTATCCGTTACAGCATTGCGAGCTGGTTCTAAAAAGGCCCAGGAAGAAGACATAAATAAAACTTGGGTCAAATGGTATCTCGATAGTACGCCGACCATACGAGATGTACTGTTTGGAGCCCCATCTAATAGACTAAAAAAGAATATTAAACAAGCCCATAAGCGGCTGCTGAAAATACAGCGAGAAACCTTATCCAGTTTCTAATGATCAATGACTAAGCTTACTTTGAATGAAAGACCGCAAAACTGTACTTGTAACCGGTGGCTCCAGTGGGATCGGCTATGCGATATCTACTTACTTTGCTCAAGCCGGTTATCGCATCCTTTGGGTTTCTAAACCCGAAGCAGAACTCCGGCAAGCTAGCGAAGACTTGCAACAACTCGTTTCAGGTGTTGAGGTGCATACCCTTGCCAAAGATCTTTGTCAAGATGATGCCGCCCAGGCCGCTTATGAATGGTCAAAAGAACATGGCAAGGTGGATGTAGTCATCAATAATGCCGGCTTCGGCACTTATGGATATCTACAGGATATTTCTACGGAAATGGAACTTGAAATGGTAAAACTGAACGTGCTAGCCGTATACCGCTTAACTCGCTTGTTTCTTCAAGATATGCTAGCAGTAGACGCTGGAACCATTATCAACATCAGTTCCAATTCTTCCTTCCAACCTGTAGCTCGAATGATTACTTATGCCTCTACAAAAGCTTTTATTACTCACTTTTCCCGTGGCCTGCAGGAAGAGTTGGCCTTGCAAGGCTCTAATGTCCGTGTTCTAACGGTCTGCCCTTCTGCCATTAAGGACACCCCCTTCTCAAAAGATATGCGAGAGGTGAAAACCTTCACAGGACTAGCCTATACAACAACTGCTGAAGTAGCCAAGGACATTTGGCGAGCCTTCCAAAATCAGAAGACTTTTTTAGTAACGGGTAAAAAAATGCGTTTCTTCTACGCCATTCGCCGACTAATCCCTTATCCTTTCCAACAATACTTAACCCGAAAAGAAACTGAAAAGAAGACCACTTAAATTATGTCGGTCCCAATGATCAGAGAAAGCCTTTTCACGCCCTAGAACTAGCAATTGTCCCCCTTTACAAGAGAATCAATTCCGATACATTCTTGCTGTTATATCCTACTTTTCCTCAAAATTCACCTTAACAAGTAAATTCTAAAAAAAAAGTGTGTGCGCGCACACAAACTAGTATTTTTTTATTAGATTTGTTAAGCGTTGCTATTTTATTCTAAGAAAAACGCTAGAAGCCAAATGTCATTGGGATTTTTTTTGGCTAAGAATCATATTGTTTTGACGAATAGTGATCATCGCTTAATTTAGACCTTCATCCACAAAGAGCAGCTAGATCTGCAGCTAGATCGTTCCATTTCTTCTTGAGATATAAAAGACTGATTGATAGTACGGATTTGGTGTTGACGCTGTAGATTTTCAACTAAACAGAGCGACCGGACACATTCCAACCAAAAGACTTGTCTTTTTTGGAACCATCGACAACGTATTTTATTCATGTAAACTCATAATTATGAAGCTTTATTTAACCATATTATCCTTGCTTTTCTGTAGTTGGGGACTTATGGCACAACAAAACGTCACAGGTACAGTGACCGGCCCTGACGGGGAGTCGCTGATCGGTGTGAACGTCTTGGTACAGGGGACCTCGACCGGAACAGTGACGGACCTAGATGGTCGCTATTCGCTTAGCGTTCCTGCGGGTTCAAGTCTCGTGTTCAGCTATACAGGATTTAATGAAACAATAGTGGAAGTAGGTGGCCAGTCGGTCATCGATATCGTGATGGAAGAAGGGGTAGCTTTGAATGAGGTAGTCGTGACCGCATTGGGTATTTCAAGGGAGAAAAAATCACTAACCTATTCCGCACAGAACGTTAGCACAGAAGAATTGGCTCAGGCTCGTGCGCAAAACGTAGTAAATTCTCTCTCTGGAAAAGTGGCAGGTATATCTGTCAGCCCATCCGGTAACGGTGTGGGAAGCCAATCCAGGGTAATCCTTCGTGGTAATAGATCTATTGCCGGAAGTAGTGCACCTTTATATGTTATTGATGGTGTACCTATTTTAGGTGACCCTAGTGATGTGAACCCAGATGATATCGAATCTATTTCTGTATTGAAGGGGCCAAACGCAGCCGCTTTGTACGGTAACAGAGCGAACAACGGTGCCATCATTATTACGACCAAGAAAGGAGCTCAAGGTACTTATAAAGTGAGTGTAAACTCTTCCTTCATGGCTAACTCGCCATTGCTTCTTTCCAATTACCAAAATGAGTTTGGACAAGGTAATGCTGGGCAATACAACGGTGCTTCTGAGGATTCTTGGGGTGCGGCTATCAGTGGACAATCCGTTGCACACTGGTCTCCAAACTCTGAATTTCCTACACAGACGTACAGCCTAAGCGCACAGCCTGACAACGTAAAAGATTTTTACCAGACAGGTTATAACTGGGCTACGAACTTAGCTATTAGTGGAGGTACTGAGAATTCTCAAACTTACTTCTCTTACACCTACACAGATGCTGAAGGTGTTGTTCCTAATAACGCTTTAAAAAGACACAATATCCACCTTCGTATTACCAACAAGTTGATGGATAAATTGACCTTAGACGCGAAGTTGAACTACATCAGAGAAGATATTGACAATGCCTTATCTACCGGTGAGAGTTTCTCTAACCCAAATCGTCATGCTTACCGTCTTCCACGTACCATTCGTACACAAGATGTAAGTATATTCGAATACGCTGACGCTGATAACAACAACAGACAACACTATTGGAACCCTGGTTCTAACGGTGGTGCTAACCCATACTGGACAATCAATCGCAATCTTAATCAGAGAGATCTTGACCGTGTAGTTGCATTCGCTTCTTTGCGATATGAAGTTACTCCAGAACTTTCTATTCAATTGCGTTCTGCTTTTGACCGTATCAATCGTCAAAATGAAGATCGTTTGTGGGAAGACAGTTATATCATTGCTGATAATGGTAGATATACTGTTTCTAGTAGCGAAGCTTATGAGATCAATAATGACCTTTTGGTAAGCTATAACAAGCAACTAAGTAGTGATCTTGCTTTAAGCGTAAACCTTGGAGCGAATGCTAGAAGTGAAAGAGGAAGTGGCATTAGTGCCAATACAGGAGATGGTTTAATCGTTCCTAACTTCTTTACCATTGGTAACACTTCTGACAACCGTGCTAGCCACAATTTTGGTTCGCCAAGAGATGTAAACTCTGTATATGGTTTTGCACAGTTGGCATTTAAAGATGCGATTTACTTAGACGTTACAGCTCGTAACGACTGGAGTTCAACTTTACCTTCAGACAACTGGTCTTTCTTCTATCCTTCTTTCGGTTTGACCTTTATCTTGTCTGATTTGATGACCATGCCTGATTTTATCACTTCTGCTAAATTGAGAGGTTCTTGGGCAGAGGTTGGTAATGATACAGGCCCTTTCCAGACACTACGTACTGCTAGTGTAGGTGCCGGTGGTAACAATGGTTTCTTGAACATTAGTGGAACCATTCCAAATGAAAACTTGCTCCCGGAAGAAACTACTTCCTTGGAAATTGGTGCAGATCTTCGTTTTTTGAGAAATCGCGTTGGTTTGGATCTTACTTACTACAAGAGTAACTCTAAGAACCAATTGTTCTCAATCGCTCTACCTGTAGGTTCTGGTGCATCTCAGTTCTTCACCAACGGTGGTGATGTACAGAATGAAGGTATTGAAGCTATCCTTACCTTGACTCCAGTTAAGCGCCCAGACTTCACTTGGGATATAGGATTTAACTTCACTAGCAATGAGAGTACTGTAGTTCAGATTAATGACGAGCGTCCTAGAATTCAGGTTACATCTGACTTCCTTCGAGCTTTCTTCATTGAGCAAGGCGAACCATTTGGTAACGTATTCTCTAGAGGTTTCGTAAGAGACGCTCAAGATCGTATCGTAGTTGACGCAGATGGTATTCCACAAATTACAGGTGGTAGAACAGTATTGGTAGCCAACTATAACCCAGATTGGTTAGGTGGTATTAGCAGTACATTGAATTGGAAAAACTTGTCCTTTAGCTTCTTGATTGATATCCGTCAGGGTGGTAGTGTTACGTCTATGACCAACGCTATCGTTTACGGTGGTGGTCACACAGAAGAAACACTATTTGGTCGTGGCGGTGCCGTATTCGGTCAAGGCGACTGGGCACAATGGGGTGAAGCTGTAAAAGAAGACGGTTCTCCAAATAACATCCAGATCACTTCTGAGCAATTCTGGAACAGAGTAGGTGGTCGTAACGCACCTGCAGGTGAAGCTTTTGCAGTAGATGCTTCTAATGTTAGAATGAGAGAGGTGGTATTGGGATATCGAATTCCATTCACTGATGGTCCATTGTCTAGCCTGAAAATCTCATTGGTTGGAAGAAACTTGTTCTTCTTCTCTAATGCAGCTGGAGACATCGACCCAGAAGTCTTGACTAACACTAGCAAAGGTGCAGAAGGATTCAATTCCTTTGCTCCACCAACTATGCGTTCGTTTGGTGTGAACTTGAAACTTGATTTTTAAGGAAGATAATAACGTACTCACTGTAAAATGCTAAAATCGTACATAACTGAATTAAAAGCGCCGATTATTCTGTGCTCGAAAACTGTTTGTCGTAAATTCAGTTAACATTTTGCAACATCGTTATTAATAAAATCTTTAATAGAAATGAGATCAATAAAGTATCTATTTATATTACTCATCACGGCGGCATCCTTCACGTCCTGTACCGAGGATTTTGAAGAGCTGAATACCAATCCAGGTACGCTCACGGCAGCCAACGTAGATGTTTCTTTGCTGGGGCAAGGTTTTGCTCGCGCCCAGTACTATTCCATGCACGGCCTACACTGGCGTTTCCAGATCTCTGAGAACTTATTCTCTGATTTGTATTGCCAATATTTTGCTACCACAGCAGCCAACTTCGACTCTGACCGCTATGTACAAGTAGGGCGTTGGATTGATTTGGCTTGGACTTCTTTCTATGGCCAGGCTGCACCAAATATCAAATTTGTTGAGGATTTTGCCGCTGAAAACGGATTGGCAGCTGAAGCAGCGATCGCCAAAATTTGGAAAATCCAGGCTTACCACCGTCAGACTGACTATTGGGGTCCAATTATCTATTCTGAGTTCGGAAATGGAGAGACTAGTGTAAATTACGATTCTCAGGAATCTATTTATCGCTCTTTCTTCACAGATTTGGATGCGGCCATTGCGACCTTGAAAGGTGCCGCTAGCAACAATGCGTTTGGTTCTAATGATCAAATGTATGGAGGAGATATCAGCCAATGGATCACTTTTGCCAACTCTTTGCGCTTGCGTCTAGCTATGCGTTTGAAGTATGTAGACCCTGGCTTCGCTAAATCAGAAGCGGAAAAAGCAGTTGCAGCTGGTGTAATGACTTCTAATGGTGATAATGCAGATCTTATCACGACTGCTAACTCTTTGAACCCATTCTCGACTATCACCAACTGGGGTGAATTCCGTATGAGTGCTTTGATGGAAAGTACACTGAAAGGATTTGGAGATCCAAGATTGGAGAGCTATTTCAACCCGGCAGCTGATGGAGATAGCGATGGCGATGGTAACCTCTATGAAGGCCTAAGAAATGGTCAAGCAAAAGTAGACAAGGTACCTGCCTTGAATACCGGTAACTCTGATATGAATACAAAGTGGTTGCCACTTGGTCGAGGCGGTGCGAACCCTCCTATCAAGGTGATGCATGCTTCCGAAATGTACTTCCTACGTGCCGAAGGTGCCTTAGAAGGATGGAACATGGGTGGCACAGCGCAAGAATTGTATGAGACAGGAATCGAAATGTCTATGACCAATGAGACAGCAGCTTCTCCTGATGATATCGCTGCATATGTTGCCAGTACTGCTACACCAACGGCAGCTGATGATGCCTCTCCAGCTAACACAGATATCCCAGTAGCCTATGACGGCGCAGGGGATAAAGAACGTCAATTGGAGCAGATTATCACGCAAAAGTGGGTAGCTTTGTACCCTGATGGTTGGGAGGCTTTTGCCGAAGTTCGTAGAACAGGCTATCCTAAGCTATACCCATTATTGAACGTTGAGAACCCTGACCTTTCTGCTACAGATATCTTCCGTCGCTTCACCTATGTTGAGAGTGAATTCTCCAACAACAATGAAGCAACTTTAGCTGCTCAGAAAAATTCTGAGTTGAGCGGTGGAGATAAGAATAGCACCAAAGTTTGGTGGGATAAGAAATAAACTTTAAGTGGTCTACGCCGCTGTGGGTAAAAGCCAATCTGGCGTAGATTGACAAGGATATCATAAAAAAGTACTAACTTCTTCCTGTAGGAAGTTGGTACTTTTTTTTTGACCTTAACTATCAGCTTTCCTGACCACAAGAGGTTGAAAATCAGTGAATGGCAAAGATACTATGATCAAAAAAATAATCGTATTTTCCTTATTGATCTCCTTACTTTTTGGGAGTTGTGCCGAAAAGAGTGAACACCTCTTTACTGCCATATCAGCTCGTAAGACGGGGATTGACTTCAAAAACACCGTACGAGAATCTCCTGAATTTAATGTGTTAAACTACGGCTACTTTTACAATGGTGGTGGCGTAGCTATTGGCGATATCAACAACGACGGCTTGCCAGATATCTATTTCACAGGCAATATGAAGGCCAGTCATTTATACCTCAATAAAGGCAATTGGAAATTTGAAGAAATCGCCGCTCCTGCCGGAGTGGAGGCGGCAGGTTTATGGAATACCGGTGTCACGATGGCGGATGTCAACAATGACGGCTGGTTGGACATCTATGTTTGTCGCTCAGCTGCTACCCTACCCATCCGGCGAACCAATCTACTATTTATCAATAACCGCGATCTCACTTTTACCGAAATGGCCAATGAATTTGGCTTGGACGACACCGGCTACTCCACACAAGCTACCTTCTTTGATTATGATAAAGATGGGGACCTAGATATGTATCTCCTCAATCACTCCGTCCAGGAGTACGCAGGCTTCAGCCGCCTTCTCAAAAGCAATAAGGATAAAACAGACCCCAATTATGGAGACAAATTATATGAAAACAATCTAATCCCTGCCGAAAAGGAATCCATTGGACGTTTTAATGACGTCACACATAGAAGCGGTATTAAAAGCAACGTCCTTGGCTTTGGCTTGGGTGTAGCTGTGGAAGACTTGAATCAAGACGGCTGGCCGGATATCTATGTGAGCAATGACTACAATGAAGAAGATTACTGCTATATCAACCAGGGTGATGGAACATTTAAGGAATCAATACGATCACATTTTGATCACACCTCCCTATTCTCCATGGGGTCGGACGTAGCGGATATCAACAATGATGGCCTCCCGGAGGTCTACACGCTTGACATGTTACCCTCGGATAATTTCCGTCAGAAGATGACCTCTGGTGCCGATAACTACGACAAAAAACAAGCTTTGTATAACTCAGGTTTTCATTATCAAAGCATGCGTAATATGCTACACCTCAACAATGGCAATGGCTCTTATAGTGAGGTGGGGCAGTTGGCAGGTATTTCAAATACCGATTGGAGTTGGGCGGCCCTCTTTGCAGATTTTGATAATGACGGCTGGAAAGACCTCTTCGTTTCGAATGGCTATAAGTCCGATTACACCAACATGGATTTTATGTCCTTTGCCGCAGATGAACAAGTGAAGATGCAGCAAGGCGGCCAGCAAGTAGCGGTCTCTGATCTGTTGGCGAAAATTCCCTCGATCGAAGTTCCCAATTATCTCTACCAGAATAATGGTGACCTTACCTTTACGGATCGCACCCAAGATTGGGGCATAGAAGAAGCCTTCCTTTCTAATGGAGCGGCCTACGCCGATTTGGACCTCGATGGAGACTTGGACCTGGTCGTTAACAATGTAAATGAGGTAGCCACAATCTATCGGAATAATAGTAATGAGCAACTCGACAATCGTTATCTAAGAATAGAATTGCGGAACAGCCCACTCAATCGGTTCGGAATTGGTAGTAGGGTACGCCTGCGTATAGGAGAACAATGGCAGTATCAAAGTCTTATGCCCACCCGCGGCTTCCAATCCGCCGTAGAATCAGCTCTTACTTTTGGACTAGGGCATGCGACTAAGATTGACGAAATCATTATCGATTGGCCCAATGGTAAACAGCAACAACTCACTGATGTTCAGGTAAACCAAACCCTAACCGTGGAGTATGAACCTACCGAAGACACCCTTTCACCAGCTCCAGAAACCCCACCATTATTCACTAATTCGACCATAAACCTCCCCTTCAGGCACCAAGAGAATCCTTACAACGATTTCAAAAGAGAACCCCTTCTACCACATATGCTTTCCCGAATGGGGCCTGCTCTCGCCACAGCAGATGTAAATGGAGATAACTTAGTGGATATCTTTGTAGGCGGAGCCAAAGGGCAAAAAGGTGAACTGCTCCTCCAGCAAGCAGATGGGAGCCTAGTTATAAAATCTAGTATTGCTTTAGCTGCTGATCAGGAGTCAGAAGATGTAGATGCCCTGTTCCTAGATGTGGATCAAGATGGGGATCAAGATCTTTACGTAGCCTGTGGTGGAAATGAAGCGGAAGCAGAAGCTCCCACCTATCAAGATCGGCTGTACCTAAATGATGGGAGCGGAAACTTTACCAAATCGACCGAAGCGCTACCAGAGATGCTAGTCAGTACGGGCGTCGTTTCTGCTGCTGATTATGACCAAGATGGAGACCTTGACTTATTTGTTGGGGGTAGACTAGTACCGGGACAATATCCTCTAGCTCCTTCTAGCTATCTACTCCAAAATGATGGGCAAGGTCGATTCACCGATATCACTGAGAATGCGAGTGCTGATTTCAATGCATTAGGCATGGTAAGTACCGCCACTTGGACGGATTTCAATGGAGATAATCAATTGGATCTTGTCCTAGCCGGAGAATGGATGCCAATTCGGTTCTTCCAGCAACAAGGTGGTAAATTTCAAGCCCTACCTGATCTAGAGAACAGCCATGGATGGTGGAACACCATTACTCCTGCTGATATGGATAAAGATGGAGATATGGATTTCCTTGTAGGTAACTATGGGGAGAACTCCCAGTTTAGAGCCACGGCAGCGGAACCGGTAAGTATTTATGCCAAAGACTTTGATGGGAATGGAGCTATTGATCCAGTCATTTTCTATTACAACCAAGGGGAAAGTTACCCTTTTGTCCCAAAAGATGATCTAGTGGGGCAATTGGCCATGCTAAAGAAGGATTTTATATTCTATAAAGATTATGCCGCCGCCACCCAATCATCTCTTTTTACAGCAGAACAAATGGCAGATGCTCATCATGGTCAGGCTACCACCCTGTCTTCTGCTTACATAGAAAATTTGGGTAATGGTCAATTTAAATTACATGATTTACCACAAGCGGCTCAACTCTCCCCAACCTATGCTATTTGGGTTGAAGACTTCAATCAAGATGGACAGCCGGATGCGCTATTGATCGGTAATCAAGCCTACAATCGGGTTCAAATTGGACGACACGAGGCCAATAAAGGGGTTTTGCTGTTAGGGGACGGGAAGGGAGGTTTTTCCCCAAGTCTCAATCGCAACAATGGGTTAATGATAGCTGGAAGTAGTCGAAAAATACAATCAATAGGCCAGATGAATGGCAACCAACGCTTACTTATTGCCAAAAACAATGGGCCATTGCAAGTCATCCAGTTTAGCCGTCCAGCAACTCAATAACAAAGGATTGATGGAGGCCGTCCTTGGCGGTCGAGCAAAAAAGAAGCAAAGAATTCAGCTAGGATCACTAAGCCATCTTATACAAAATCAAATGAGGTGGATCAGCTATAAAACGAACAAACTAAAAACATGAAGTGGCAAGACGACAACCAACTTTTTGAGCTGATGAAAACACAGCTTTTCACAGCAGTAGTCGGAGATATTATGGATAAACTGGGGCTTTTTCATCAATTCTTACCCCCCAAAATCCAGGCACTACGGAGCGATATGATCCTGGCAGGTAGAGCCATGCCAGTCCTTGAAGCGGATGTTTATGCCGAAAGCTCCCAGTCGAGCGCCAATCCCTTAATGCAAAAACCATTTGGCCTTATGTTAGAGGCCCTGGATGACCTCAAGACGCATGAGGTCTACATATGTACTGGTTCCTCGCCTCGCTATGCGCTCTGGGGAGAACTGATGAGCACCAGAGCAATGCATTTGGGAGCTGCGGGAGCCGTAGCAGATGGGTATGTTCGAGATACACATGGGATCTTGCGCCTTGGGTTTCCAACCTTTTGTCACGGGCGCTATGCACAAGATCAAGGGCCGCGTGGAAAAGTGATGGACTTTCGTTGTAGAATTGAAATGTCAGGAGTTGAGGTTAAACCAGGAGACATCGTTTTTGGAGATATTGATGGCGTTTGCATTATCCCTCAGACTGCCGAAGAAGAGGTAATCCGATTAGCACTGGAAAAGGCCAATGGAGAAAAGTTAGTACAAAAAGCCATAGAAAATGGAATGAGTGCCTGCGATGCCTTCGCCAAATTTGGCATCATGTAGTTCGCTTTGGTTACTCTGACATCTTTAACCATCCTATCAAAATAACCTTCTTAGACAAATCTCGTGGACCCTCATAAAATGAGATGAATGAGCGCCCGAAGGAAGCGTTGAATTTCATTTTTGAGTGTCTCGAAACACGAGATTTATCTAAGAACTTAAAATAAAAATAGTGGATCTAAGTCACCTAAAAGTATTAGTAACAGGTGGCGGCGGAATCGGCGTTGGGGCAGGCGTTTGTCAAGCCCTTGATGCCTTCGGAGCCACCCTGATCATCAATGAAAAGCAGTTGGACAAAGCCGAAGCCGCCGTTCAACAGTATCAGAACGCTTTCCCTATCCAAGCTGACATTACCCAATCTGCCGATATAGTATCCATGTTCGAGCAGATCGAAGCACAGTTTGGGGCTATCAATGGTTTGGTCAATAATGCGGGAGTTGGACTGGTAAAAGCTGTCCATGAAATTGAAGAAGAAGAGTTTGAAACCCTGTATAATGTCAATGTCAAAGGCATGTGGCAGGTTAGTAAATACTTTGTTCGACAATTGCTTAAGCACAATATCAGTGGGAATATTGTCAATGTATCCTCTGTACACGGATTCGCCTCACAACCCAACTATTCGACCTATGCCTCTTCTAAATCAGCTGTAGAAGGCTTGACTCGAGCGCTCGCTTATGAACTCGGGAAATATGGTATTCGTGTTAATGCCATCGGTCCGGGAATGGTTCATGCTGAGCAAAACTACAATCTGATTAAACAATGGGCTCCTGACCCGCAAAAATGGGTGGAGGAGTTCATTGAAAACCAACAAGTACTTCATCACTTTATCGAACCCATTGATTGCGGCCATACCGCTGCATTTCTACTATCGGATTATAGCCGATCGGTAACGGGACAAACGATATATGTAGATGCCGGAAAAACCATCATGCTTTTTAACCAGGATTATATCAATCAAAAATGATCATTAAACGAATTACCTGCTATGAAGTCATTGTCCCTGCTAAGGAGGGCGTGATTGAGAGTAAAGGGATAAACAAGCCTTTACACAAGCTCCCTGTGGGCGCTAAAAAAGGGTGGTCCATGCAATTCGACCAATTGCCCAAACTCCTGTTAAAAATGGAACTCAGCAATGGGATCATTGGCTGGGGAGAACTTTACCGGGATCACAATTGGACGGTCGTGACCAATATTATTAATGTCTTGCTCGGACAGGATATTAAGCAGTTGTGCTTGCAACAATTGCCCTTCACCTTTTGCAGAGAATACGATGGCTTCGAATGCGCCATCTGGGATGCCTATGCAAAGGCCCATAACCTCCGTGTCGTCGACCTTTTAGGCGGGGCGGTACGACAAAAAGTAAAAGTGGGGGCTTGGTCGAGCCATCGGCATGTAGATGAAATTGGTGCACTGGCCAAAAGTTTCGCTGACCAAGGGTATGATTGCATCAAGTTCAAAACGGATCTAGAAGATGATGTACAACAATGGTGTGCCAATATTAAAGAGGCCGCGCCGAGTATGCAAGTTATACTCGATCCGAATGAGAGATGGCAATATCCAGGTGAAGTAAGAAAACGAGCAGATGCATTAGCCGAAGTAGGTAATGTACTCTGTTTAGAAGACCCCCTACCTCGCTGGATGCTGCACGAATACGCCCTATTGAGACAATATGCCGCGGTGCCTGTGGTATTGCATGTCTCCCTGCCTTATATACTACATGGCCAGCGGATTAAAGATGCCATCCAAGCTCTACAAGCGCAGGCGGTAGACGGCTTCAACTTCAACGGAGGCTTGGCCAATTTCCAACGCTTAGATCATATTGCTCATGCCGCTGGCTTACCCTGTTGGCATGGCTCTGAGATTGATCTGGGTATTTTGGAGGCGATGTATTTGCACTCTAGTGCTGCGGCTGCCTCCTGTATTTGGCCGGGAGATATCTTCGGCACTATGATACGTGAGCACGACTTATTAAAAACCTCGCTCCGGTTCGAGCCGCCCTTTGCTTTCTTACCTGATGGAGTAGGCCTTGGCGTGGAGCCGGATGAAGCGGCTATCGCACATTACCAAGTAGATAGAAAAGAATTCGAACATACCTCCTAAAGATCATATTATGGGGAGGGAAGGCGGTGACAAGTCCGCTTTCCCTCCATCCAAGTAAGTACAAGTATTACGCTTATGGACAAGACAGCTTATCAAAATCCGTTTCCTAAAGGGGATCGCGATCGTCATCAAATATGGGAAATGTTGGTCGAAAGAGATATCATTGCCTTTTGTCAAGAAGACTGGGAAATGGTAGCCGACGATTTCATCCCCAAAAACTTCATGGGTGTGGATGCAAGGAACGCCCATAATCCCGATACCTGGCGCATGTCCTTTTCCGATTTGGACGAGTACAAACAGGTGTGGCTGGAGCAAGCTGCTGATTTTGCCCAAACGGAATGGGCCGAAGATGCAGAAGAAGCGATCTACCGAGCTACCACCCTGCGCGACATTGATATAAAAGGTAAAAGTGCGCTGGTACACAAGAAATTTGATGGCTTCATCACTAAAAAGAATGGAGAACGACAGCACCTCAATTGGCAAACTTTATACCGCTGTCGAAAGGTGGGAAGAAGTTGGAAAATTGCTGGTTTTACCGGCTACATGCCACATCCTATGGGTTTGGCCGTGGCTTCTTCCTCCCCTACTGGCAAACAAATACCCGCTGGCGCTTCCCAGCATGTAACCGCAGGGCCGTACTCTCCGGTGCTCCAAGTTAACCCGGGACAGCTGGTCGTCATTTCAGGTCAAGCTGCTATTGACCCTAGCGGTACTATCATTGGTGACACCGTTGAAGAACAGGCTCACTTTACCTTACAGAATTGCCAGAAACAACTGCAAACGGGAGGCTGCTCCTTGGACGACGTTTTCAAAGTTAATGTGTACTTGACGGACCTAGATAACTGGCCTCGCTTCAATGAGGTATACAAAACGTATTTCAAAGACCCGAAACCGGTCCGAACAGCAGTACAGACACCATTACTTTATACACTCTTGGTTGAGATAGAAATGTGGGCTGTCAAAAAATGAAGCCGTTTTGTAGACAAAAATCCTATTTCGAAAAATTATCAAAGCAGCAAATGAGCCGCATTGATTCTTCAACTAAAATCTCGAGAACATGTATTGGGATCAATTAACTTCCCCACAAATTGATGGATTAGATCGAAATATCCCGGTTATTCTACCGATTTCCGCTACTGAGCAGCATGGTGCCCACCTGCCGCTAGCCACTGATCGAATGATCGGTGAGCACTTTTGCAAACAGCTTGAAAGTCAAATCTCAAATCAGGTGCTAATCCTACCGAGCGTCGGTATAGGATGTTCAGAACATCATAAAGATTTTGCGGGAAGCTTATCTGTTCAACACCAAACCTTCCTGGCTCAACTCACCGATATTGCCGACTCTGTAGTTGGCTATGGATTCAAAAACATTCTGGTGTTAAACAGCCATGGTGGTAATCAGGCTATTGGTGGAACCTTCGTAGAAATTTATGGCTACAGACACCCAGAAGTGAATCTAGCCATTGCCACTTGGTGGCGTTTAGCCGCCGAAGCACTACATAAACTCAATGACACAGGCCCAGGTGGCGCTGGTCACGCTGGAGAATTTGAAACCTCCTTAATGCTACTGATTGAACCTAAACTGGTTCACCTAGATCAAATGCACCCAAAAGCTAATGTTCCCACATTGGATTGGGCCGAGGGTGATATGCTAACAGGACCACGGGTGGGACTGTATCGCCGCATGAAAGAAATGACCCCCGTTGGAGTGTATGGAGAACCGACCGCAGGCACGCGCGAGAAAGGAGAACAAATCACCGAAGTCGTAGTACAAGAACTACAACGAGTGGTCCAAGACCTTTACCACTTATCCCAATAACTACAAGGAAAAATATCAAACATCATGTATCGCCACCTTATCTATCCAATTATTGTTTTTTCATTAACATCGCTGGTTATGTCTTGTAGCAAAGGGCCCGTCAAAACATATGAAGTCAAAAAAATCGATCGCCCTATCGAATTAACAGGGAGAGGCCAAGATGTACTTTGGGATCAAGCCACTCCGCTTACGGACTTTAGCTACCCCTGGCGAGAGGAGACACCTCCCAGCACGAACTTCAAAGCCCTTTGGACAGATTCTCACCTCTTCTTCCTTTATCGAGCTTCAGACACGGAGATCATTACAAAAGAACGAGGGCTAGGAGAAAAAGACCCAGTTGATTCTGATCGGGTTGAAATCTTCTTCAAAGCGGATGACCATATGAGTCCCTATTATGCGCTGGAGATGGATGCCCTAGGTAGGGTACTCGACACGGAAGGGCATTACCACCGGAAGATTGATTTCGACTGGAATTGGCCGACGGGCGAATTAGCGCTGATGGCCTCTAGAGATAACAACGGTTATTTCGTAGAAGGGTCCATCAGTTTCGCCTCTTTGAAACAGTTGGGTATGTACAAAGGGGATGGAGAACTTCAGGCGGGCTTATATCGAGGCGAATATGTTACAGACGACCAAGGAGAAACTATCACCAAATGGATTAGCTGGGTAACCCCAGACGCAGAAACACCAGACTTTCATATACCCTCTTCATTTGGATTACTGAAGCTGATTGAATAGGCTTTATTCTCCAAGCTGAGAATCTATTGATCAAAATAATACGATGTCACAATTCAACTTGTGGATAGATGGAGGTATCATCATCCTGTACCTCATTGCTACCATTGCCCTTGGGCTTTGGATGCGGCGTTTTGTCCGAAATGTAGATGATTACCTGGTTGCTGGACGAAAAGTTGACCTCTATTTGGGAATTGCTTCCCTATCCGCTACAGAATTTGGCATTGTCACATGTATGGCCAATGCACAGTTGGGCTACAATTATGGCTTTGCCGGGATAAGCCCTGGCATTGCTTTGTTCCTGGCCATGTTTGTGGTGGGAAAGACTGGCTTTTGTATTCGTCCATTGCGACAATCGGAGGTTATCACTATTCCGGAACTCTTTGACCAAAAATTTGGGAGGCGTGTGCGCTGGGCAGGAGGTTTAGTCATTGTGCTTGGAGGCTTGCTTAATATGGGGGTTTTTCTGCGAATGGCGGGAGATTTCCTCACGGCAGTTATTGGTATTCCTCCTGGCTACCTGGAGTTATTAATGACCATACTTTTGGTGGTAGTTGTCGCCTATACCTTATTGGGCGGAATGCTCTCCGTTCTGGTGACCGATTATCTGCAATTTATTGTAATGGGGATCGGCTTAATCGCAGTAACCCTCTTATTTCTTTTTCAAATCGGCTGGAACCCAGTCACCGAACACCTAGCCAAAGAATTAGGCCCTGCTGCCTTTAACCCCTTCCACGGTGGAGCTTACGGGATAGAACGAGTGATTTTAGACCTTTTGATTGCATTTGCCGTAGTATTGACTTGGCAAACGATGATAAGTCGGGTGCTGGCCGCCAAAGACACCGAAACGGGTCTAAAAATATACACTTGGACAGCTCCTTTTTTTCTGGTTCGCTTTGCCCTACCAGCCTTCATCGGAGTTTGTGCATTGTACTTTTTTGCACAGAACGGACAAACGATCGAAGATTCTATCATGGCCATGCCAGAGTTCATTGCTCTGGCAGTCCCCGTAGGTCTTATGGGCATACTGCTTGCGGCCATGTTAGCGGCGGATATGTCTACCAATTCCTCCTATCTCTTAGCTTGGAGTTCGGTCATTTATAACGACCTATTGCATCCCATCCATAAAGGGAATTGGACCTCCGACAAAGCGTTATCCGTTAATCGATGGTTGATTGCCGGCATTGGGCTTTTCCTGTTACTTTATGGCCTTTGGTATCCATTGAAAGGAGATCTGTGGGTATACCTTCAAGTCACCGGAACAATCTATTTATCTAGTATCAGTGTTTTACTGATTGCGGCATGCTATTGGCCAAAAGCCAATGACTGGGGCGCCTTAGCAGCAATTTTTGTGGGGAGTATCATTCCAATCCTATTTCTCTTGATGCAGGAACTGGAAAGCACTAAGGCATTGGCTGGGAAAGTAGGCCCTTACCGTTCTGCCATAGCCACTTACGTCTTCACCGCTTTGGCCATGTGGATAGGTTCGCTAATTAAACCCAAGACTGCCGATGCATAAACCCTTATTACTCCTTCTAGTATTGGTCATAATTTCTTGTGCAAATCTAGAAAGGCCACCCTCTTCAGCGCCTACTCGTGGCGTTTGGCTAACCAATATCGATAGCAAGGCCCTATTCTCAAAAGCAGGCATCGAGGCAGCAGTAGATCACTGCTATAAGCTAGGCTTCAACACGCTATTTGTCGTCACCTGGAATCGAGCTTACACCCTATACCCAAGTGCTGTAATGGCCGAAAAATTTGGCAGACCTATAGATCCCGAATTTGCAGGCCGCGACCCACTTCAGGAGGTTATTACTGCTGCACATGCCAAAGGAATGAAGGTCTATGCGTGGTTTGAATTCGGCTTTTCCAGTTCTTACCAGGAATCAGATGGGGGAGCATTAATCCGACAATTCCCCCAATGGGCCGCCATTGATTCTAGCGGGGCATTGGTTAGTAAGAATGGATTTCAATGGATGAATGCATTTGATCCAGCAGTACAAGATTTCATTTTGGCTCTGCTTAAAGAGGTCGTGGAGAAATATCAGGTAGATGGAATTCAAGGTGACGATCGCCTACCAGCCTTGCCTTCCGAGGCCGGTTATGATAGTACAACTTTAGCACGATTTCAGCACCAAACGGGAAGAAGAGATATTCCGGCTCAATTTGATTCGACTTGGATTGATTGGCGGGCAAAGGAACTCAATCATGTAATGCAACGCATACATGATGAAGTTAAACAGATCCGGGCCGATTGCCAAATATCAATGTCCCCCAGTATCTATCCTTGGAGTAAAGAGCAATACCTGCAAGATTGGCCAACATGGGTACGGAATGAGTGGGTAGATATGGTCTGCCCTCAGATTTATAGATATGACATTGATAAATACAAAGCGGAGCTCCAAAAAATTACTACACAACAAATGCCTAAATCATCTACTACAATCTTGTCTCCTGGCATTCTTTTAAAAGTAGGTGATTATGTAGCAAGCGATAGTTTGTTACAACAAATGATCCATGAAAACCGACAGAATGGAATCGAAGGCGAAGTCTTTTTCTTTTATGAGGGATTGAAGAAAAGGCCAACCTTTTTCCAAGCATTGTACCCTTAGATTTTGAATAACCATATATTGAGTGTAACTTCCGTTAATAGACTTTACTATGAATGCAATTCCGTGGTTCATTTTGATAGTAATCACCTTAAGCTGGTACGCAGTCGTAACTGTGGTTGTAGCCATCAGAGGTGCGAAGAATATCAAGCAGCTGTTTGAAGATCAAGAGGCTGTTATGAACCAAGAATCTGCGACTCCCTTCAGAACGTGACCCTATCAAGATCATTAGGGAAAAACATTCAACTGCTCCACTCAATTAGATCATGTTATTCGCCCAATACCCAAAATTACCATTAACTCTTTTAGTATCAGATAAGATTAGAACCTAAATAAGCATCTATGAAATCCCCTCTACCTCTTGTCATATTAGCTATGACATTCTGTTTAACGGCATGTGTCGAAGGCGACCTTTCTCCCGGCAATGGTATTTCTGTAGAAACCTTTGCAGGGCGTTGGGAAAATATTAATGCACAAACCAATAGCTTGGTCAGAGTCACCATCACGCAAAAAGTGCCAGGTCAAGTTTCTGTGCAATTATGGCGTTCCTGTGGCCAAGGGCAATGTAACCTCGGCAATTATACCAGTACTATCAATGATCTTCAGGATGGAAAGATCTCCCTTTCTCTAAATTGGAACGATCAACCCATCGGACTAGCTCTCAGCCTATTCGAAGGCGGGAAACTATTAGTGAGTGGAGAAGAGGAAGCAGATAGGAAGATTTTTGAGGATCAATTTTTTTCGAGACCAATCAGCTCATCATTCTTCCAACAGATCAACATAGATGATGCCCGTTCTGTTAGTTTGGCTCGGCTACGTATAAGTGGTAGCAATAATGAATTAAATTTTCTACGCCCCGGAACCATCCTCATCTTCCAGACCAATGAAGGACGTTATGGCAAGATCCAGATTCGCGGAAACGACGATATCTTGACGATGCGCTGGCATACTTGGGATCTCATGGGAGAAGTATACGAGGAAAATGACTACTTACCTCTCAAAGGCAATGCTTATTACGATATGGACCTTGGCCAAGAGGATACAGGGGAAACCAAGTCTTTGAGTGACTTCCTATGGATCGACAAAGGTAGGTCGCAACGCTGGTTGGAGCCCATCAATACAGCCTTAATAGCTGTTTATCATTTGGGCTAGACATATATACCACATAGAGGGAGACAAAATACAAATTTCAGCCACTCCCTTAGTGTTATGGCAAGACCAAAGTACATTGCTAAACACAGATTAAAACGAAAACCAACTATCTATCAAGTATGAACCAGACTAAGAGCAGCCAAAGGCTTCTGTCCCTAGACGTTTTTCGAGGCCTAACGATGTTTCTACTCATGGGCGAAGCTGCCAGAGTATATGCTACCTTAACTAATGCGACGGAGACCACCTGGTTTGGTGCCTTTATGATGCAATTTCATCATCATCCCTGGAATGGATTGCGGTTTTGGGATCTCATTCAACCTTTCTTTATGTTCATAGTCGGTGTAGCGATGCCTTTCTCCTACAAGAGTAGGCTGGCACGTGGAGATAGCCACTCCGATATCCAAAACCATATTTTCTATCGTTGTTTCCTCCTGTTCTTGTTTGGAACTGGGCTACATTGTGTATATAGCCACGCACTGGTTTGGGAACTGTGGAATGTCCTAACCCAATTATCTTTTACTATTCTTGTCGCCTTTTTCCTGATGCGTTCCTCCTGGAAATTACAACTCGGTGTTTCGGCATTTTTGCTCATCCTAACAGAGGTGTTATATCGCATGTACGACCCGGCAGCTCCTTTTGTAAAAGATGCCAACTTTGGTTCTTATATGGATATGATCTTGATGGGAAAAATCAATGACGGTGGTGGCTGGGTTACGATCAATTGTATCCCTACGGCAGCACATACCATTTGGGGAGTAGTTTGTGCTCAATTCCTTTTATCAGATCATCCAGCGCAAAAGAAACTACGGTATTTTATTGTAGCTGCCCTAATAGGCCTCGGCTCTGGCTATCTGTTAGATTTGCTTCATATCACACCGATTATAAAACGGATTGCGACCAGCAGTTTCACGCTTGCCTCTGGCGGATGGGCGCTAGCTGTATTGGCACTCTTCTATTGGTGGGTTGACCTAAGAGGAAATCATAGAGGCGTACAGTTTTTTAGTATTGTTGGCATGAATTCCATATTCATTTATCTATTTGCGGAAACCATTGGCCATCAATGGCTTGGCGGTTTTACCGAAACCTTCAATCATGGCTTCCTGGGTTTAATAGGATTACCAGATTCCGTTCTAGATGTTACCAATGCCTTGTTGGTATGGGGAATTATGTGGTACCTCTGCTATTTTTTATATAAAAAGAAGATCTTCTTTAAAATATAGGCTATGAAATTACGCACAGACAGCAAGCAAACTAGTCCTTGGTTTATAGCATTACTAGCCAGTTTTCTTTTCGTAGCTAGTTTTCTGCAAGCTCAGTCTTCAGCTACCATAAAAGAATCTAAGACAAGCCTGCTAACCTATCCTTTTTCTGACCCTGATCCACTCCCGATCTTGACGCGAAATGCAAAGATCTATCCATACCATCGGTTTGATGGCTATAGCTTATCAGGAGAAAAACAGGACTGGACAACCGTTAAACTCAGCAATGAATATGTGGAGGTTTACGTTTTGCCAGAGGTAGGGGGAAAGGTATGGGGGGCTGTCGAAAAAGATAGCGGTCAGGAATTCATCTACCGCAATGAGGTAATGAAATTTAGGAATATTGCCATGCGAGGTCCTTGGACCTCAGGTGGGATCGAGTTCAATTTCGGCATCATCGGCCATCATCCTGGAACAGCCACACCGGTAGACTATATTCTACAGGAAGAAGCTGATGGAAGCGTCAGTTGCGTAGTAGGTAATATAGATCTTCCTTCCCGAACACAGTGGCGTGTCAAAATACGACTACCAAAAGATAAAGCCTACTTTGAAACGCAAGCGACCTGGTATAATCCCACCCCCTTGCAACAGGCTTACTACAACTGGATGACAGCCGCAGCGGCGGCCCAACCTGACCTGGAATTTTTCACACCCGGGAATAAGTACCTTGAACATGGCGGAAACCCACAGCAATGGCCTATTGATGAGCAAGGAAGGTTTCTCCCTGCCTATGAGAACAATAATTTTGGGCCCAGCAAATCCTACCATGTCGTGGGAAAAGAACATGATTTTTTCGGCGGCTATTTTCATAAGCAAAACTTCGGCTTCGGACACTGGGCAGAATACGAGGAGATGCCTGGGCAAAAACTTTGGCTATGGGCACTCTCGCGTTCTGGTGGCATCTGGGAAGACCTGTTAACAGATACCGATGGGCAATACATCGAATTCCAAGCTGGACGTTTATTTGTACAGTATTCTCCAGGAGCCGACCAGAATCCAATCACTCAGGCTAATTTCCCTCCACATACGACAGATCAATGGACAGAAAAGTGGTTTCCGGTAAAACAAATCGGAGGATTGAGTGATGTTTCTGAACAGGCTGTTCTTCACGTTAAAGCAGACCAGGAGGGCGTCACAATAGGTATCAATGCGCTAAGCAAAGTAAAAGGGCAGATGCAAATCCAGACCTTTGAGAATAAGGTCATGGAGGTTGATGTTGATCTTGAACCAATGGAAGTATTCCAGCAACATTTCGCTATTGATTGGGTAGATTTAAAAAGCATCAGCGTACCTGAAATGGATCTACAATTAGAGCATGATCCCGATGCGCTCAATCTCAATCGCCCCTTTCACTCCCCTACCCGATCTGCAGCGCCAATAGCTTCAGCCGAAAGGCATTATCGATCTGGACTTGAAGCTATGAAATTTCGAGAATTCACTAAAGCTACGAATCACTTTGAGTCCTGCCTCCAATTGGAACCGCAGCACTTGGATGCGCTTACGCAAATGGCTGAATTATATTACCGTCGTGGTCAATATAAGAAAGCTTTAAAATATGCCAACTCCGCGCTACAGTGGGATACCTATCACCCTGGCGCCAATTATCTAGCAGGCATCATTTACCGAGCTCAAGGAGATCAATTGAACGCCAAAGAAAGCCTTGGATGGGCCGCTCGTTCAATGACTTATCGTTCTGCCGGGTATGGTGAAATGGCAGCCTCCTACTTGCAAGAGGGAAATCTACAAAAGGCCAAGCAGTATGCTCGAAAGTCACTAGATTTCAATCGGTATAATATCAATGCCTGGGAAAGCATGGCAATCTGTTCTCGATTACTCAAGCAAAACGCTGATGCCCAACAAGCTACCGAAGCTATTCTCGATATCGATCCACTCAATCATTTTGCGTACTACGAACAGTACTTAATGGATTCCAGTGTCAAACGCAAAGCAAACTTTATGGATCGGCATCGCAGTGAATTCCCAGAACAAACTTTCCTTGAATTGGCACTTAGCTACTATCGTAAAGGACAAGTACAGACCGCCAAGGAGTTGCTCCAGCTCGCCCCTCAACAAGCCCTCATTAAGCTTTGGGTAGCATTCCTTGATCAAGACAGTAAAGCCCTTGCAGCAATAGGAACAAGTGATCCGAATTTCATCTTTCCTTATCGCCGCGAAAGCCTAGACGCACTGGAATGGGCCTTGCAATACTCAGATCACTGGACAATCAAATATTACCTGGCACTAAATTATTGGGCAAAGGACCGTATGGAAGAGGCCATTAGCCTTCTAAAATCTTGTGGACAAACACCAGATTATGCCCCTTTCTATCTTTCTCGTGCCCATCTGCTAGAGTCTGTTCTGCATGAAAACCCTGAGAATGATCTTCTAAAAGCATTGAATTTGTCTAAATCAGATTGGCGGGTTCAAAGAATAGTGGGGCAACACCTGACTGCAACAGGGCGTCACAAAGCAGCACTAGATCATCTCGAGAAAGCCTATTCACGCCACAAAGACAACTATGCCATTGGGATGGATTATGTTCGCCAACTGGTACATGCTGGGCAGTATGAAACAGCTATAGCCATCCTAGGGAAGCTTGAGGTACTCCCTTTTGAAGGCGCATCGGAGGGTAGACAACTCCATGAACAAGCACATATTGGAGCTGCCTTGAAAGCAATGGATGCTAGTCAATGGCAAACTGCTATTAAGTCCTTGCAAGTGGCAAAAGAATGGCCGGAACGATTGGGTGTTGGAAAACCATATACTCCCGAGGAGAGGCTGAGTGATTTCCTATTGGCACTGTGTCATTCGCAGCTCGGAAATAAAGAAGAAAGCACAGCTCTTCATCAAAAGGTATGGCAACGCACTAAAGGCACAGCAGGAAGACTTTCCAATTATCATGTCCTTGGGATGCTATCCTATCAAGTGCTTGATCTAGGTCAAAAGGAAACCGTTGCTCCGCTTTCTTTACAAGCCCTGAAACAGCATGATCATCCGGATGTACAATGGATCATGGCAAATTATGATCGTCAACTACAGGATCTAAAGGTTTTGCAACACCGCTTTCCGGATCGCTGGAAGTCCGTTAATATGCAATTGCTCCAGCGAGCGATAGATCTTGCCAGGAGATAGCGGCTGTATTTGTCGATCTATTTCAAATCAATTCAGGGGAACCCTTATCTTTGGATGATATCCTCTTTAATCAAGGACTATGTACACCAGGTCTTATTATTTATATACGTTACTGATCTTTTTAGGCTTATTCTCAGGCTGTCAATCCGAAGCCCCACCCTTACCGACCAACATCATTTTTGTTATGGTGGATGACCTCGGTGTGGCCGACCTCGGTTGTTATGGCAGCCAGGATATTCAAACGCCTAACATTGACCAATTTGCCTCAGAAGGTTTACTTTTTCAACAAGCTTACTCAGGCAATACCGTTTGTGCGCCAGCAAGAAGCACCCTGATGACAGGATTGCACAGTGGGCATACAGCAGTTAGGGGAAACACCGGAGGAATAGCTCTCCCGGATAGTGCATTTACGGTAGCCGAGTTGCTGCAAGCAGCCGGATACGCCACTGGTGGTTTTGGGAAATGGGGGTTGGGAGATCAAGGAACGGAAGGAGTCCCTGAAAAACAGGGCTTTGATCAATTCTTTGGTTATTATCACCAAATTCATGCACACAATTACTACCCTGACTATCTATGGGAAAATAGCCAGAAAGTAAATCTTCCAGCAGCAGAGGGACAAGCCAATTCCTATACACAATATTTGATCTTTGATAAAATGAAAGCGTTTATTCAGACGAACAAGGATAAACCATTCTTCTGCTATGCACCTTGGCCCGTACCGCATGGTAAATATGTGATTCCAGCAACTGATCCAGCTGTAGCCTTGTATAAAGACAAAGACTGGTCGGAAAAAAGGAAGAACTATGCGGCTATGACTAGCCTTTTTGATCGACAATTAGGAGAATTGATGACCCTGCTAAAGGAACTTGAATTAGATGAAAGAACCCTTGTGGTATTCTGTTCTGATAATGGTGGTGGAATCGAATTTGCAGATGATAAGACCAATGGTGATTTACGTGGTTTCAAACGCGACTTGTATGAAGGTGGGCTGCGGATACCCTTCATTGCCAGGTGGCCGGGAAAAATCGCAGCAGGTCGTATAACGAGAGAGCAGATCTATTTCCCAGATATCCTACCCACATTTGCAGAAGTAGCTGGAGAAAAGGCCGCTATTCCAGTTAAGACCGACGGTTTATCTTTGTATCGCCTGCTGGTCGATGCAAATGGTGTTTTGCCCGATCGCATGTTGTATTGGGAGTATCCACACTATAATTGGGGTAAGAAAACCTATCCGGATGAGCAATTCAAGCAAGCCATCCGATATAAGAATTGGAAAATGATTCGAAATGGAAAGAATAAAGAATGGGAATTCTATGATCTGCGAGAGGATCCGTATGAAACAGACAATATAGAGGCATATCATCCGGGTAAGATGGAAAAGTTCCAGGAATGGATCGCCAAGCATCGAAAAGATGCCCCCCCACAAATCGAACCCGAACAGCAGGAGGGCCGTTCATTCAGATAAGGTCGAAATTAGTTTCTTGGCAAGGAGAAAAAGAAAGTACTACCCTGGCCTAGTTGGGATTCCACCCAGATTTTGCCCCCGTGCTTCTCTACGATCTTCTTGCAAGTGGCTAAACCTATTCCAGTGCCTTCATATTCCTCCATTTTGTGTAAGCGACTGAACATCCGGAAAATCTTTTCCTTGTATTGCTCTTCAATCCCAATTCCGTTGTCCTGGATCCTGAAAGTGTACTCATCTTCTTTAGGTAAACAATCAATAGATATCCGAGGACTCTTTCCATTTCTGAACTTAATGCCATTGGCAATAATGTTTTGAAATAACTGGGTTAAATGAGCCGAGTTGCCTTTCACGCGAGGCAGAGCCTTTTCATTGATCTGAATGGCTGCATTCTCATTGCGAATTTGGAAATACAAATTGGACAAAGCATTATGAACCACGTCTTTGGTCTCTGTCCAATTTGACTCCTGTTCATTATTTTCTATTTGACTATAAGTCAGTAGGTCGTTTAGCAACTGATCCATTCGCTTAACCCCTCCCGTAATGAACTCCATATACTCCTGCCCATTCTGATCAATCACATTGAAGTACCTACGTTTTAGTAATCCAGTAAAGGATCCAATTGTTCGTAGCGGAGCCTTCAAGTCGTGGGAGACAATGAATGCAAATTTCTTGAGGTCCTCATTCTTTCTAGAAAGGTCGGTGTATTGTTGATTGATTTCGGCATTTTTTTCCTGTAATTGAAGCTGAAACTTATGCTTAATTACCGTGCGATAGGACATGCCCATCAGGCAAACTGTCAGGAAGCTAACCATCCAAAAGAATGCACCCTTCATCTTTTTATACTGCCCCTCCTGCTTCAACAACTTAATCTCATCTTCTTTCTTTCCCAATTCGTATTGGATCCGAGCATTTCCCAATTTCTTGATCATCTCTTCATTGAGTAATGACTCTTTCAATTTAATATAGGATAGGTTCATTTCAAAAGCACGCTCAAAATCACCTTGTTTGGAAGCCACCTTAGCTAAGCGGTCATATAGCTTCACCTTTCTGGCATCAGAATCAATCTCTTCGGCTAGCTGGAGCCCCTTCTCATAAGCTGTATCGGCCAGAGGGTACTGAATTTGTTTCATGTATAAGTCTCCCAGATACATATAGCTACCGATGAGTCCCCATTTGTCTTGGAGTTCAATTTTGAGGTGATAACTTTCTGTCAAAAGGTCAAAAGCCTTATCTAGCTCATCTTTTTTAAGGTAATGAGCGCCCAGGTTGTGCAGTGCGTAGGCCTCCTTCGAACGAATTTTGAGTTTTCGCGACAACTTCAGTGCCTTATTGAGAAATTCCTGGGCTTTCTGGCTGTCACCAAGTCCTTCATAGGTTGGGCCTAAAGCACTGAGGCAGGATAACATTGCTTTCTCCCTTTTTCGCTTTTCAGCCAAATCCAATGATCCTTGGTAATATTTTAGGGCTTGGGCATAATCCTTTTGGTAAAAAACGATAGTGCCTAACTGATAGAGAGAACGACCAATACCAGCTGAATCCTGTATTTGTTCCAGCGCCTCCAGTGCCTGCAACTGAAGTCGATAAGATTCTTCATCATTGCCAATGCGTTGATGAACTGCGGCAATTCCACTCAATCCATTCGCTTTTTCTTTGGAGGAAGATTGAATCTGAGGTAGCTCGAGATAAGTGTGATAATAGTCTAATGCTTCATAGTATCGTTGAAGCTTGAAGTTGGCTTTCCCAAGTTGCATCAGCACTTTGGGATAGGTCTTGCAGTTCTCTTGGGGTGGCAGTAACTCTAGTACTGCTTCATATTTCTCGATAGCTGACTCGTAATCTTCATCTTTCAAAAAAGCTTCGCCTTCTTCCAGGTGACTGACAATTGTAGGATCTGCTTCTCCCGCATCGTCCCGCATCTGGAGATAATCACATGCTGACAGGAGGAAAAGAAGGCAAACTAAGATCAATCCATTAACTTTCCATAGAGTATTCATTTTTTGGCATTTTCCTAACGAATCTTGTTAGTCGGTGAATTTAATTGGGCTAAAAGATAGTCTCAAGGTCTCGCTGCACGCTTGGGATTTCACCATCCCGATTTCTGCAGGTATTCAATCATTCATGCAAGGCTGGTTAGTGGAATGGAAATTATGATCTTGAAAGTGTGGTAGATTTCTTCAAACATGGTGTATGATTTCAAATGCATCAAACTTCCATTTCACTCCACTAACACATCGCCGTACATTCCATTAATAAATGGCTTATTCTAAGTTTTAGGTGCTGGAACTGCTTGAAACTTATTGGTTACTGACGAGGCCAAAGTATTGACTTTGTTGACAAAACGCTTCCCGGGTTTCATATTCCGTTAACCCCGGAATATGGCCTGGAATGTCTAGCCTTTAGATCACGGTCCGCCAGTTGAATAAGTCTAAATCAGTTCTTGACATTAATCATAATCAGGAGGGCAGCCAGGATCCCCGTCGTTATTATTATTGTTATTGTTATTGTTATTAAATCTTCTTCTCCGGCCCCCTTTCACAGCGATTAGCTGCTCTTCAGGTATTTGAATAGCTGAAGACTTTCCGAATTCAATTAGTGTTTTTTTCATGATGGTAATGTTTTGCTGCACGGAAAACCCAGGCCATACCGAGATAGTACAGATAGACTTTCACTTTGCAAGTGTGTAAATAGGGTGGACTTCAGCATCATTTCCTGATATCTCCGTCCAACAGGCCAGAACATATCCGAAAACGTACTGTTATAAAGCTTAGCTGATTAATGGAGGTGTAGGAGATTGTGGTAGCACAGGTTAAAGGTCCTAATCGTCGTAATCTGGTGGACAACCAGGATCGAATTCATCTTCACCTCCTCCGTTGCGTTCTTCTTCTCTTCTTCTTCTGCGGCGACGTCGTCGGCCTCGGCCTCCCCCTTTGACGGCCTTTTGTTCTTCTGCGGTCAATATTTCCAGGTCTTTCCCGAAAAATTGAATTTGTTTCGCAATCATTTTTAAAAGAATTTATGGGTTAACTAAGGTCTAAGGCGAACATAGACAGCCCTAGACAATGGAATATCCACTTGCCAAAAGATCATACTAGTACACAGCTTGCTCACTCCTATCAATAGGTGTGACAAGGGTATTGCTAGTTACCTAGATAGGTCCTCAGGACTTACCAAAGGTTTACATACTTTTTTATTTTATAACAAATACGCTTAGGAGTACAGGAAAGTCTAATGACACCTTTCGTTGTTAGTTGGGTAAAGCTTAGTTGTATATTCACTAGCTTTCCTGTCCACATGCTAACTACTGGCTGGGTTTGTTCAAATTTCTTTGTGGTCGGGGTATTATAACTGGGGGAGTAAAATACTTTCTATCATATAATCCTAACGGACTATAATATTCAATGTAAGCTTTACAAGCTAAAATTCACTCTTGTAGGAGTAGGGAATTGATTCACAATATTGGAGAGAAAAAGAATTCGTCTCATAGTGTAATAGTTTTTCGTGAATAATGAGTTTGGGTGTAGTTATAAAGAATAACGAGTCGCTAAAAATTTGAGGTCTCTAATGAACTCGTTAATGTCTATATTCTTGTGTTACACAAATATAACAAAAACATATTAAAATAAAAAATATTATCACTTTTTGTGGGGACAGTAACTTGGGGAGAAAAACAGCTACATTTCTCTTGTACTCATCTAAAAGCCAATAAGTTGCACAAAATCAAAAAAAATATGGGCAAAGCGTTTAAGGTATATGACATCCATTGTGGGCGGTGTGGTACTTATGTACTCACTTACCATAAACATGGATCAGGCAAGGGAATTATACGGCTTTATTTACATAACATATTTTCACCAAGTGAGTGGGCTAATTTGCAGAATTCCAATGAAAAAGGTAATAAGCTGCTTCAGTGTACTGCTTGTTCGGAGGTATTGGGAAAATCAGTATTAGACAAAGGTAACAAATGGGCCTTTCGAATGAGAAGAGGCCTTTTTCATCGAAAATTAAAGAAGGTTTGAAAATTATTTTTTTAATTTTTTAACATTTCCTTAAGATTTGAGTTGAGTACAAAACAAGAATCATGGTCTTATCCCAGTGTAATTCATTCAGAAAAAATAAAAATCAAAAAGATCATGATTCACAAATCTCTCAAACTAGCATCTCTCTTCTCTTTAGTATTGGGGCTAACTTTTATGTTTTCTTCTTGTGAAAAAGGAGAAAATAATTTGACCGATGACACTGTTGAATATACGACTCAAGCAATTTTCGAAATTCAGGAGCGTGGCGGATGCGGTCGTGGCGGTTGTTTTGAATTCGTTTTCCCTATTACTATAGAATTCCCTGATGGCACCACCGCCGAGGCAGAGGACTATGAAGGTCTGCGCACTATTATCAGCGATTGGAAAGAACAAAATCCTGATGCTGAAGAACGTCCAAATCTAAGCTTCCCGCTAGAAATTATTAGCGAAGATGGTGAATTGATCACATTGGATTCTGCCGCAGAATTGATGCGAGCAAGAAGACTCTGCCGCAGAAGCTTCGGAAACCGCCCTCATCATGGCCGTGGAGAAAGATGTTTTAGTCTGGTTTATCCAATCACCATCACTTTCCCTGATGAAACCACCGCTATTGTTGATTCTCGTCGCGAGTTGAAAATTGCCGTGCGAGCTTGGAAAAGAAATAACCAGGAGTCAGAGGAGCGTCCTATGCTAACCTATCCTCTACAGGTAGAAATGGAAGATGGAACGATTGTCGATGTAGCCAGCAAAGAAGATCTACAAGCCCTTAAAGATTCATGTAGCGAAGAAGGATAATTCTTCGGGTGATTAATAGTCTGCGTTTTTATGGATTAGCCTTCCCGGGACTTCCCAGGAAGGCTTTTTACGTGCTGTATAGTCGAGGTTCTGTCTGTCGGTTTACTGTAGAAGCAACTTTTTGCTAATAGACCGCTTCCCTTGTTCGATCATGATAAAATAGGACCCCGCTATTTGATCACCGATATCTATCCTATCTCTAAAGTCACCTGTAAATCGGCCTAACTCATTGCGGTAGATTTCCACTCCTGCCACATTAAAGATCCGAATACTTGTATTGCCTTGTGCTGGTAGGTTGAATCGCAATTCGAATAATCCGTTCGTCGGGTTGGGAAATACGTTAAGTCGTTCGATTTCAAGATTATCAACTAAAGGCATATCAATCCCTTTCTCTGTCTTCATACCTTCTGCCTCTGTTTGGGTAACGTTCTCCATATCTACCTCCATATCCTCTTCTTCTTCCTGCTCCTCTTCGCACTTCTTACTGGCTGCCAAAGACAGGATTGGACGCTTTACGCTCTCAATCTTGCCATTCCGGTAAAAGATTACCTCTATTTTATCCCCTACTTCTCTATTATCAATAGCAGCCCCTAAATCATGCCAATCAAACATTGGTATTTTATCAATAGCCGTAATCACAACACTGGACATCAATCCCATGGCCGATGCCGTCGTACATTCAATCACATTCACTGGTACCCCAGAAATATTCTTTGGCAATTTTTCATGCGATGAACTTACCCCTAGGAAAGGATCTTTTTCTCGGGTACGTTGGCGCCTTTCCCCATCACCTTTTGCACCCAATACTACCTTTCGAGTTCGGATTTTACCCTTGCGAACAAAATTAATTTTGATCTTTTCTCCCGCTTTTAGTTGATGCAAACGGTCCGTCATGTTGCCTTCTTTTGTGAATGGTTCATCATTAAATCCAGTGAGATAGTCGAAAGGCTTTAGGCCTGCTTTATCCGCAGCCGTTTTTGGAATCACATTAGTTACATAGCGACCATAACGATTCTCAAAACCTAGTACTTTGGCCTTCTTCTTCGATACATGATTAGAGTAAATGCCTAAAAAGGCAGCTTGTTGAGATAGGAGCATAGCCGGAATGCTCATCAAACAGAAGAGTAATAACTTTTTCATAGCAAAAGATTTGATTTGACATACATACGACTTAAAATGAGGTTTGGACTTCCACAACTCCCTACAAAGTTTTTGCTGTTCTTTTCAGGCTGCTAAAAAGGTCTTAAATTTGTACTCGATTCATTTCACCAAGCATAATGTGGAGCATGGTAGTCTTAGTAGAAACAATCGGTTGGTTAGGTTCAATTCTGCTTATTGGGGCCTTCCTATTGAGCAGTATGGATAAAATATCTACGCAATCTCCTGTTTATCAGTTGATGAACTTGGTTGGAGGTGTGATGCTGATTTTGAATTCTATGTACTACGGTGCTTTGCCCTCCAGCTTTCTAAATTTAATCTGGTCTGGAATCGCAGTTTTCTATCTTGCCATCATGGTCCGGAAAAATCGAAATACAAAACCTGTAGCCTAGGATAGACCGATTGATTATATCAATTCCATCTTGCCTTAAAAGGGGATTTCTGCTGACTTTCTCAGTAATACTGTGTGCGAACACAAACAGGCCGTGATTTATCCTCAATATGTTTCAAGTAATGAGCTTTTCTGATTATCTTGAGCTTAGAACGAAGAAGAGGTAGCGAAAACTACCTGAATTGCCAACACATTATACAAGTTCTCCATGCATAAGCCCTTTCCACATCAAATGGCAATGAGCCGTTATACCTTTAGTCTTTTGATGCTATTTTCAATTCTGATTTGGCCTCAGGCTTGTACGGTTGACAATACTGCGGAACGGCTGCCCAAAGTCGTGGATTTCAACTTCCACATCCGGCCAATTCTGTCTAATAACTGCTATAGCTGCCATGGTCCTGATCCCAGCTCCAGGAAAGCAGGTTTGCGACTAGATACCTATGAAGGTGCTACTGCCCTACTTAAGAGTGGAGCGACCGCCATAGTTCCACACAAACCACAGAAGAGTGCATTATTTCAACGAGTTGACAGCGATGACGAAGAAATAATGATGCCGCCGCCCGAATCTAAAAAGGAGCTATCAACTAAAGAAGTCGCACTACTTAAAAAATGGATAAAGCAAGGAGCAGAATGGTCGCCTTATTGGGCGTTTCAAAAACCAGTAGCGCATAAATTTCCAAAAAAAGTACAAAGTGCAGCTGTTCCAGATCAAATTGATTACCTAATAGATGAAAAACTTCAAGAACAAGGGTTAAGCAGCAGCCCAAGAGCAGAAAAAAATACCTTAATTCGCCGGTTGGCCTATTTGCTTACCGGTCTACCTCCTAGTCAGGAAGAAATTGAAGCTTTCTTATCTGACCAGTCACCAAATGCTTACAGCAAAGTAGTAGATTATTATCTCGACTCCCCTCACTTCGGAGAGCGTTGGGCTAGGCACTGGATGGACCTGGTCCGCTATGCAGAAACCCGAGGCCACGAATTTGACTATCCTGTCATCGGAGCCTGGCATTATCGTGACTATTTGATCCGGGCCTTCAATCAAGATCTGCCATACGATGAATTCTTAACAGAACAACTGGCCGGTGACCTACTAACAGAACCCAGATACGACAGTACAGGGCTTCAAAATGAATCTGCCATTGCCACCTGCTTCTATACCCTTGGGGAAGGTACACATAGCCCCGTAGATATTCGACAAGATGAGGCTGATCGGATAGATAACATTATTGATGTGACTAGCAAGGCGATTCAAGGTCTAACCGTAGCCTGTTCTCGTTGTCACGACCATAAATTTGACCCCATCCCCACTACGGACTATTATGCCTGGTATGGAATTTTTGAAAGTATGCGTTTCGCCATGGTCCCTACCCAAACGGGGAAAGGGGCTTGGCAATTGATGGATAGCTTAACGATACAGAAAGAAGACCTCAAACGTTTCATAGCTAATCAAGCCCAAATTTCTCCTGCCCTAAAGGTTAATCAAGTTGGAGCATCTGCATCAACTGTAAATCCAGGAGCGCAAGAATATCAGCTGCTAGGAGATTTTCGCTCAGGCGGGACCAGTGAGTGGGATGCCCGAGGGTTGGCCTTCCGATATTCAAATGCCTTAGGAGAACCCGAATTCTCCGAAAACGGTCAGCTTTCAGGCTTTGCGAAGGGGAAAGTTTCCAGCCGACTATTGGGCCAAGGCTTGCAAGGCGCTTTACGTTCTCCTAGCTTCACGATAGAGCAGGATAAAATATTGGTTCGTGCCGCGGGCCAAGAAGCTGAGATACGTATCATCATCGACAACCTGCAATTGATCCAGAATCCCATCCATGGCGGCCTTCGTAAAAAACTGGAAAATGATCAATTACAAGATCACACCTTTGATGTGAGCATGTGGAAAGGCAGAAAAGCCTACGTGGAATTGGTGAATGGGCATTACCGAAAAAACTGGAAAAACCATCACTATGGAATCCCTAAGAATGCTTGGGTAGAGGCCACTTACGCCTTAACTTTTGACAGCATCCCCCCTACCCTGCCGCCTATAACCTCCGCCCCCCTTCCCCCTCCTCAACTTGCTCTGCAAAATTGGTCAAAGGGCAATGGTACACCCGCTGATATTGAGGTTCTAAATCAGCTGGTCCAACAAAGGAAGATACCTCTTCGCGCTTCACAGTATAATGATTGGTTAAAATCAAAAGCCTCCTCCAACACACGGCTCTATGATTCTACCTATGTTTCTGGAGTAGTAGATGGCAGCAATATCCAAAGTCCAATCTTTCATCGCGGAGACTACAAGTCACTCTCCGGTTCTCAGGTCCCTCATCGATTCCTAAGTGCCTTGGCGGATAGCAATCAGGTTTTCCCCAATACGGGAAGTGACCGGCTAGCTCTTGCAGCTTCCATTACCAATCCTGATAATCCATTGACCAGTCGAGTGATGGTCAATCGGATTTGGCACCATCTATTTGGGCAGGGGTTGGTAAAGACTGTAGATAACTTTGGATTACAGGGATTTCCTCCCACTCACCCTGCACTATTAGACTACCTAGCTTTACAATTTATTGAGGATGATTGGTCCATTAAAAGCTTGATCCGGAATATTGTACATACAGCGGTCTTCCAGCGGAGTGCTGTGGCTTCTTCCACTGGAAATAAAGACCCAAACAACGCCTTTCTATCCAGGTTTCCCGTTCGACGCATAGAAGCTGAGGCCATCAGAGATGCCATGTTATTTACTTCAGGACAATTAAGTCCAAATATGTATGGACCTCCTATCCCCATCTATTTAACAGAATTCATGAAAGGGCGGGGCCGACCGGCAAAATCAGGCCCGATCGATGGTGATAAACGTCGAAGCATATACCAAGGCATTCGTCGTAATTTTCTATCCCCATTCATGTTGAGTTTCGATATGCCAGTCCCCTTTAGCTGTTTTGGTAAAAGAGATGTTTCTAATGTCCCAGCTCAATCGCTTACCCTTATGAACGACTCCTTGGTCTGGCAACAATCTGAACTATGGGGAGCGACTATAGTTGAATCTGAGCTAGCCTTCGCAGAAAAAATTGAGCAGATCTTTTGGCGAGCATTTGCCCGTCCGCCCACGGCAGAGGAGCAAAAGCAAGCTATTGATTTCTTCGAAGAGATCAATGCGGGCACAGCACCTACTGCGGCAGCCTGGAGCACTTATTGTCATACCATTTTTAACATGAAAGAATTCATCTATCTATTATGAAACACCGATCTCCTACTCCTTATTCACGCCGTCAGATGCTCAACCTCTGCAAGAATGGTTTTGGCGGTCTAGCCTTGATGAGCATGATGAATACCTTTTCCTGTAGTAGCTCTGCCACAGAACTCAGGGCCACGCCCAATCCGCTTGCCTTAAAACCACCTCACTATGCTCCCAGGGCCAAGAGTGTCATTTTCCTATATATGGATGGCGGTGTTTCTCAAGTGGATAGTTTCGATCCCAAACCTCGCCTAATCAAGGAACACGGACAAGATCCTTATAAAAAATTCAAAGTTGATGCCACACAATTCAACAATATCGGAAGACTATTAAAAAGTCATTGGGAGTTCAAACAGTATGGCGAGAGTGGGATGTGGTTTAGTGAACTCTTTCCTAATATCGCCACTTGTGCGGATGATATTGCCATGGTCAGGTCTATGGTTTCCGAATTCCCAGAACATACCAATGCCAATTATTTTCTGCATACAGGAATTGGCATTCAAGGGCGACCCAGTATGGGATCTTGGGTAACCTATGGTCTCGGAGCTGCTAATGACAACCTGCCTTCCTATGTCGTCTTAGATGGAGGCTTGATCCCTCCTGGCGGTTTAGATAACTTCAAGAGCGGGTTCCTTTCTGCTAGTTACCAGGCTTCCATTCTGCGACCTGGCCCTGTTCCGGTTGCCAATATTATTCCGAAAGAAGCACAGGACGGTTTGCAACAGCAGAAGCTGAAATTTGCTCGTCAAATGGACAACAGTCTCCTCAGTAAATTAGGGCATGAGGATCAAGTAGCTAGCGCCATCCAAAATTACGAATTGGCGTTCCGAATGCAGGCTTCAGTACCGGAATTAACTGACCTCTCCGGAGAGTCAGAAGCTACCAAGAAATTGTATGGCCTAGATGATGATGACAAACACACGCGTGGCTACGCCGCTCAGTGTTTATTGGCACGTCGCCTAGTGGAAAGAGAAGTGCGTTTTATTGAATTGACCTGCCCTAGAGTAGAAGCTGACCGTTGGGATCAACATAACAATCTTAAGGATGGACATGAGCGCAATGCACAAGCCGTAGACAAACCCATCGCCGGCCTACTCAAAGATCTAAAACAAAGAGGGCTCCTAGAAAGTACTTTGGTCGTTTTCGCTGGTGAATTTGGTCGTACGCCTTTTTCTCAAGGTAAGGATGGGCGAGATCACAATCCTTCTGCTTTTTCCATCTGGCTAGCTGGTGCCGGCATCAAGGGAGGAACGGTTTATGGCCAAACGGATGAATATGGTTATCGGGTGATCGACAAGCCCACTTCTATACATGATCTACATGCTACCATGCTTCACTTAATTGGCATAGACCATGAAAATTTGACTTACCGCTTTAGTGGAAGAGATATCCGCTTGACAGATGTACATGGACATGTAATTAAGGATATTTTGGTGTAGGACACATATAGATGCCTATCGATTATCTTGGAAGTTAATCAAAATCAATAATACTTGTAGGGGCGAAAAAGGTGAGTAGGCGACGAGTTCCAGTCGTCCGTCAAACCAAAAGCGGGCTCTTGCCCGCCGTCCTTAACTTATTGTATAGACGGAGGGCATGAGCCCGCTTTTGATTCGCATACAAGCAGAGCTTGTAGCGTCTGTCCACTTCGAAAGGCTAGGCCACTAAAACTACCATCCTATCCCATAATCATCTCCATAGTTACTGGCGCTTCCCCAGAAGGTACCGTTCTTCCAATCGAAAAACACACCATTAATGGGGCCAGAGGTACGTGGTGCAAAATCCAGTTTGTACCCCATCTCCATCAGCCCCTTTCGGGTAGGCTCAGGTGTGGAATCGTGGAGCAATAACTTCCCTGGTTCTGTGGCGTGCTTGCCAAAAGAACTACGCATCTGGAAACTATTGATGTTGGCTGCCTCGGCTGCTTCTTGGGCATTCATTCCAAATTCCACGATATTGAGGAAGTATTGCAATAAGTTTTGATCTTGGCTATCCCCTCCTTGCACAGCAAAAGAGAGAAAAGGTTTACCATCCTTCAAAGCCAGGCTTGGGGTTAAAGTAGCCCTTGGGCGTTTTCCGGGTTCAAGGACATTGAAAGGATTCTGTTTTTCATCAAGCACAAAGCTTTGCATCCTTTGGCTTAGACCTACTCCTGTTTTACCAGCAATAAAAGCAGGAACCCAGCCGCCGCTGGGCGTAATAGAGACTACCCATCCTTCTTTATCAACAGCTTGTATAGAAGTAGTACCTGCATAAAAAGCCTCTTCGTCGCTCATCTCCAACGCAAAACGTGTATCATTTAATCTTGGTCGGTCCAATGACGCTCGTCCCCAGTCTTTCAAAATTTCCAGATAGGGATTCTTCTTACCTTCGAAAGGATAAGGATCTCCGGGGCCGACAGTAGTATCATTTTTCACCTTATTCATTTGCTTAAGGCGCTCTTTGGCATATTCCTTAGACAATAAACCCTTAATCGGCTCTTCAGGTGGGAAATAGGGATCTCCGTAATAGAAGTCGCGATCCGCAAAGGCCATGTTCATGGCTTGGTAAAGCGTGTGAATATACTCTTTGGAGTTGTAGCCCATCGACTTAAGGTCAACATTTTCCAGAATGTTCAGCGCCTGTAGTAATACTGGGCCTTGCACCCAATGTGTTAACTTATATACCTCAATTCCCTTATAGGTCGTCATGACTGGCTCTTCGATATATACCTTCCACTTATCAAGGTCTTCCATGGTTATCAGACCGCCTTGTTCTTGTACACCACGAACTAATTCCTGAGCAATATCTCCCCGATAAAACCGATCATATGCTGCATAAATTGCTGCCTTCCTGTCTTTACCTTCAGATATAGCTTTTTGTTCTGTATCAACTAGTTTCTTCAGGGTCAACTGTAAGTCCTTCTGCACAAAGATCTCGCCTGGGTACGGCCCTTCGTGTTCTTCACCACTATTGGTCAAAAATACTTCTTTAGAATAGGGCCATTTCTTGATCAATTCCTTATTCTTCTCGATTTCACCAGCATTATAGATTTCCATCGGATAGCCTCCTGCCATTTCGATTGCTGGGGCAAGCACCTCTTTTAAAGACATCGTACCATATTCAGCCAACATGGTGAACAATCCACCTGGCGTACCAGGCGTGACAGCTGCCAATGGGCCATTACCAGGAGGATAAGGATTACCTTTCTTTTTAAAGAACTCAGGCGTAGCTCCAGTTGGTGCTACCCCCAGGGCATTGACCCCCACTACCTTTTTGGTGTTCGGGTTATAAATTAAGGCCTGCGTCTCTCCTCCCCAACTCAACTTATCCCACATGGTAGCGGTAGCAGCTAGCATGGCACAGGCTGCATCTACTGCGTTTCCCCCTTTGTGAAAAATCGCTGCACCTGCTGTGGCACCAAGCGGTTTCCCTGTAATAGCTATCCAGTGCTTTCCATGTATAACAGGTTTTTGTGTTTGTTGCGCCTCAGCTAGAAGCGGGAAGCATAGAGGCAATAAAATGGCTAGGTATATTCTTTTCATGTACACTTATTTTTATTGGAAATGATCTTAATTCTTGTAGGGTTTTACTCAAGCTTGAGTTGGAATCTCAATGAGGTAACACCATGAGTTCGAATGTAAAAAAGAATGAGGAGACCCTTAAACATTCAATCAAAAAAGATTAGCTTTAGCCGTACAGCGGCTATTAGTCTTGCTTCATAGCTTAGTTGTCTAGCTTATCCATTTTACACCTCCTACTTCGTATTTTGCAAGGTAAATCGTTAGGGACTATGGGCAGCAAGTTTAGCATAAGGAATGGATTGAGGGAAATCGGACCTGAGCTAAATGGGTGCTGAGACAGGTAGTGCCTACTTAAAATATGCCGCTAACAATCAAGACATTTTGGGCTACACAGTAATCAGGGCCAACAACACTAATTAAATCGGAATATCGTGATCAAACAAACCACCTCAATCAGAACAAGTCTTCGCCATTTTGCTTTTCTTTTACTATTTCACTTTTTGTGTTTCCAGGCACAAGCACAAGATCCTCCTCAGCAAGCTGAAGACAATATTCAGACTTACCTTTTGGGAAATTCGGAATCAAATCAATTCCAAATGATTAATACCATAAGTGCCACAACAGCTGGTGCTCAATATTATTATGATATGGTACGATTTGGCAATGAACTCACGGTATCCGCTGCCCATGACCTAATGACAGGAGACTCTTTAGTGTGGCAAATCGTTGATGGAGCACACGCTAGACGAAATGGCAATCCTACGGCACGCCTCTCTGGAAAGTACATTAAGATAAATTTAGCTCGAGCCGTGCCAGAAAATGGAGAAGTTCGAATCAAAATCATAAAAACGTACACGAATGAATTTAATTACCACAAAAAGGATAACGAAATCACCTTTAGACGCCTAATGTCCGTCAAGCGAAATGTCATTGTCCTTCCTAAAGGGCATGAGTTAACTAGTTGTAATTATCCCTCTCAAGTTACTGTCAACGAAGCAGGACATATTGTGGTTAGCTTTATGAACCCGGGAAGTAGAGCTATTCCATTCGAGTTGACGGCGCGTGCCGTACAAAATCCTCCCAAACCCAGGGTTGCCAATATTAATACTTCCAGCTCCAGTAGCGGAACGGGTAGAGATAAATCAAAAGCAAGACTCAACTATCAGCCTCCCGTACGTACCTCCCAAAGTAGAGAAATCGTCTACTTTCTACAAGCCCCCAATTCACATAGCTTCCGACTATACCATGACTATACAGAGACACGAGAGGGGACAGATAAATACTTGAATGTGGTGCGCCCTGGAAGCAAAGCCTCCAACCCATCTGCTCGGATACTCGATACAGGAGAAGAGCTTAAAGTTGAAACGCTCAGAGGCAAATCTATCAGTGAGAAGGGCATTGAATTGAGTCAGGAAATTAAGGATGATACTGAAGTAGTGGTAATTTGGTTTGAACCTGTAAAGAAAGGGCAGTCTGTCCGCTTGCGTATAGAAGAGACTTATACGGACCCCAACCGCTACTTGCTAAACAATGGCGAGCTCATCTGGGATCGTAGCTTTGGTCGCAATCGCAATACAGTAATTCTGCCAAAAGGCTGGTATCTAACAACTAGCTCTATGCCTGCGATTGTTGAAGAAACCGAAGATGGAAGAATTTCACTCTTCTTCACCAACGATCGTCCTGATAGCCTAGATGTTTACATTAAGGGTCAAAAGCGATAGTCCTGGACGCTGAAGCTACCGGTCTTATTAGACGAATCTATCGATGTGGGCTATGACATCCTCATTTTGGTCATAGATTCCAAGGTCTAGGTTTTTGAGATTTCCTCGAAGGTGCATGAGTTCTATGACTGGATAGATGGGCCTATCATAGCTCCAATATTCCTTATCTAGAAAAACCATTGGACTCGCATAACCAAAGGATTCGTAGTGATTTTGCGTAACGTCTTGGAAAATCTCTTGGATGGTTCCAGCACTCCCGGGAGCAAAAATAACGCCTCCTTTGGCAATAGCCAACAAACCCTCTTCCCGCACACTATTCGCGAAGTACTTTGCTATGTGTGTAGCAAAGGGAGTGGGAGGCTCATGTCCATATAGCCAGGTCGGAATTCCTAAGCTCTGAAAATCACCACAGGGGAAATATTCCATCACCTGAAACGCAGTCGGTAACCAATCAGGATGGTCATACTTTGGAGCTTGGGACAACATTTCTATCGCCTTATATAGATCAGTTTCTGTCCCTCCTGCAAACCAGGCTCCTAGATGAGTAGCCTCCATCGCTCCAGGTCCTCCACCAGAAATCATCAAATAACCTTTCTCCGTCAGAACTTTAGAAATCTCTGCCACCTGCTGGTAAGTACCATGGTCTCTGGCTAAACCATGTCCTCCCATAATTGCCACCACTTTCTTTTCTTCATAGTTTTCCAAAAATCCCTGAAGCGCATCCGTAATCGAATGATCATGTAAACGCCGAGCCAAAGTTTCCTTAATCATCGTCGTCTCCTTCCCCATTTTCAAATAGTGATCATAGACCCGCTTATCCAAGGTTTGTTCATAGGAATCAGGTTTACGATAATTGTAGTTGTCATACAGTGCATCCTTATCGTATAAGGATTTCGGATACATATTGAACGGCACATCCAGGATAGGGAAAAGATAATTTTCGTCGGCTAAGTGCTTCCACAATGCTGGCGTCAAATTACACCCTAAAAACAAGCAGCCTTTAAATTTCCTACTGAGGATCAAGTCCTCAATCTCTGTCAAATCCAAAGATTGGACAGCAATGTTCTCAATATCAGTAGTGCCGATAAAAGTTTTGAGCGTTTCTAAAGATTCAAATTCCAACATTTGATTACGGATTATAGGAATTTAATAGTGTACTGATTGATAATTACTTGATCACTCCTGCCGCACCCGAGCGTCGAGGATCTGCCCCAGCCCTGACCTTCCCTTTGTCCAACATGACAGCTGCGCCATAGCCCATTCGCAATTCTCCTCGAGTAGAGATCAATTGTAAATCGTGTCCTAAGGCGCCAAGTTTATCCAAAAGGCCCGGTGCGAAACAGTCTTCCATCTGCACTACGATTTCCCGCACCTTTGAACGGTCCTTATTATCACGCCGCATCCCCACCAGAAAACGAGGCAACTCCAAAGCAGCCTGCGGCCCCAGTCCCTGGTCAATAATACCTGTTGTCATCTGATAGACAGCAGATGTGATCCAAGCATTGCCGGCAGCACCCAAAGCTGCTAGGGGCTCTTGTTTACCTGCCTCTCCTTTAAAGATCATCGTTGGGCTAATACTGGTTACATTTCGAGCGAAGGGTATACGGGCGTTATAACGTTTAGGGTTCGAGCTGTAGGAACGCAATTTATCATTGTAAATAAATCCAAGGCCAGGTGTGACATAGAAATTACCGCCCCAAGTCCCCAAGGTTTGCGTCACCGAAACCATATTCCCGTCTTGATCTGCAACGGCAAAGGCGGTCGTTCCTGTTGATCTACGCGCCTCCAATACTCCTTCCGCTCCCCAACTGGCTACTACTCGCGTATCCAGGCAGCTACTATCTCCGGGATGCGCACTTTTTAAAGGATCAAAGCATTCTCCCCAACGCTTCGCGGCAAAAGGCTTATCCGTAAAGGGTTGGAGATCAACTGGCCAAAGTCCAGGGTCAGCAATTCGTCCGCTACCAGAAGGTGAAAGCTTCCAGGCTTCTATCATAGCATGCAGTGTGGCAGGATCTTCTCTGAAATTCTTAGGTTGTTCGTAAGCATCTAGGAGATTGAGCTTGGCGCTGAGTAAGGCCCCACCAGAAACTGGCGGTGGTCCAGAATACACCGTATGACCACGATAGGTTGTCGTAACTACTGGGCGCTCTACGGCGTAATACCTGGCCATGTCTTCCATCGTCATTACATTCCCTTTCCCTCTCAGGTCTTCGACCATCCGTCGTGCAACGAGCCCTTTATAAAAGCCATCTTTCCCCCTATAAGCTATTCTATGTAGTGTGTAGGCCAAATCTGGATTTTTCAAAGTATCTCCAGCTACTAATGGTCGTCCATTTTTAAAGAATAGATCCTGGCAACGGCGGCACTGTGAATAGGCTTCCTCTTCCATCGCCAAAGTAGTGGCAAAGGATTCATCAATGGGGAACCCCTTCTGGGCCAAACGAATCGCCGGTGCAACTAAGGCATCCCAGGTAATTTTGCCACTCCCATAGCGTTTCCAAGCCAATTCCATGCCTGCTACCGTGCCGGGAACATTGACAAGCACTGGACCACTGCTTGGTAAATCTTGCAAAACGCCATTACTTAAAGATCCCGCCTCTGGGACTCGAGTCAAAAACTCAATGCAGGTCGGAGCAGGCATCCCCTTTAGGTAAACCAACATTTCGCCATAGCCGCCTACCCCACTGGCATCCGGCTCCACCACGCCTAAGGCAAACGACACCGCTACGGCAGCATCAACCACATTGCCTCCCGCTTCCATAATTTCCAGACCCGCCGCTGTCGCGAGCGGATGTGCGCTTGATATTGCAGCCTTACCCTTCACTTCCTCCTTTATTGTTGGGCGATCTTTGATGAGATCATAGATGACTTGCTCTGCCTCATCGTTATTTTTTGCTTTGGATAAGCTAATCTGACTCTGCTTAATGAGTCGATTCCACTTCTTGGCATTGGCGCCTTTATCTAAACCATATCGCGTATTAAGGTAATTGATCGTACGTGTTAGTTGCTGTGCAAATTGTACGCTATCAGGTGAGGGAAGGATGATGTTGGATACTAACTTCTCATCTTTGATCAGCTTTGGAGCAGAGATAAGTTCTACTTGCAACTGCCGGTCAAGTGCGGGCATTGGTGGTCTATCTCCATGCATCATAGGATCTCCATTGTAAGCTGGAGGGTTCCTACTAATTTCCACTTCTACAATAGTCTCTCCATCAGTAGTCCAGGCTCCGACGACTCGCCGCTTACTTAAGAGATTGCAATAGGAAGCCGCTTTATCTATCACCCAAAGCCCCTGGGGCTGATTGCGTGTGCTAAAGGTCAACTGGTTCCCATCCGGAGACCATTGGGGAAATATCACTTGCTTCCCAGTTTGCAAACTTGATTTCTTCTTATTGCTCAATTGCATCAGAAGCAAGGAAGTAACGCCTTTACGCTCACTAACATAGCAGATCTGTCCACCTTCTGGATGGAAGGCAGGAGAATGATCAGGACCAAAGGTGCTGGTCAGTTGAGTGCTTTTTCCTGTTCGGTCGTGTATCCAAATATCTGATTTTGCGCCTGCTCCTCGTACCCAGGCCATATCACCGTTCTGGGCGAAATTTGGCTGTGTATCAGCCTGTGAAGATTCCACCACAGGTTCGGCTGTTGATAGCGCTCCATTTGCCCCAAGCTCAGCCTTCCATATGTCAAAGTTGCCTTTTTGATCAGAAGCATAGAAAAGTTGTCGACTATCAGGGTGCCATACAGGGTCCCTTTCTATAGCACTTGAAAATGTCAGCTGTTTCCAATCCTTAGGCACTGTCTTTTGATTTCCCTTCCCCAATTCAGCCAGCCATAAGTCTCCATCCCAACTCAAGATTAACTGACCTTCTTCATTTATAGCAACGCTGCTAGGAGCCAAAATGGGTGGTGGATTCGAATGATCAAGGAAACTGCAAAATGAAAATATTAGAAAACAACTGGCGAGAAACTTACCCATAACTTCTTCAACAAATTAAGTGGGGAGGTGTGAAAAATATTGGATAAAGAACCACTCTAGATATAGTCTTTTCACATAACCCCAAAAACAAATTATCGATCTGAAAATCAGCACATCACATGCCATCCGGAAAGTACTAATTTCTGCTTAGAATTCCAGTTCTCCATTTACCATACCGCTTGCACTATTGAATTCTTTTCAGGATACTTATCAAAAGACCTCAATAACTATCATCTCTCTACCCCTTTAAAATCCTTTAATTTTGTGGTAAAACCAATAGCAAAAAGAAGGACATATGATTGATGCTAAACATCTGAAACTTGTTAAAGCCATCGAAGAGTTTGGCTCCCTTAATAAAGCCTCAAAAGAATTGAATCTTACGCCATCCGCTTTAAGTCATCAATTGAAGAAGTTGGAGGAGTACCTGGGAATAGAGGTGTTCAACCGGATCGGCAATCAGCTATTTTTCACCAAAGCAGGGATTGAATTAAAGGAGAGAGCTTTTGTAATTCTAGAGCAGTTCGAAGATCTAGAGTCCAAAATAGAAGAATTTAAAGCGAATCGAGCGGACAGATACATTCACGGCTACAGTCAACGTGAGGCCCAACGGCTCCTAGATCAAGCCACCTCTGTTTCAGAATATCTACATTATGACTCACTATGGGAGGCAGGTTCAAGAGTGCTGGAAATCGGATGTGGGGTAGGTGCCCAAACTCGCATCATTGCCCAAAAGAATCCAAGAGTACATTTTACCTCAATAGATATCTCCAAAAAATCTCTTGATCTGGCCAAAAAGTCCATCAATAAGGAGGGTATCGAAAATGTTGAATTCAGATTACAAGATGTTCAAAAACTTCAGCCGCACAAGGAAGATAAGTTTGACCATGCTTTCATCTGCTTTTTCTTAGAACACATTCCTAATCCATTAGCAACACTTAAGCAGGTTAAGCGGATGGTTCATGAGGGCGGCACCATTACCGTCATCGAAGGGGATCATGGGTCCACTTTTTTTCACCCAGACAATTCGTTCTCTAGGACAATTGTGGAAGCCCAGGTTAAATTACAAGCCCAGCGCGGGGGCAATGCAAATATCGGCAGAGAGTTGTATCCTCTATTAGACAAAGCTGGCTATCACCAAGTTACCGTGAGTCCAAGACAAATTTATGTGGACCGAAGTAAACCCAGTTTGGTGGACGGTTTTATCAAAAACACCTTCACCGCCATGATTCAGGGCATGTCCGAAGACCTTCTGAAAGCGGAACTAGTGAGTCTTGCTGGATATCAACGGGGCATAGAAGGGCTGCTTCGAACTACCGTGGCAGATGGGGTGTTTAGCTATACCTTTTTTAAAGCTACTGGAATCAATACACAATAACAAAAACAGCTCTACATACCCCAGTTTTCATCTAGTCATGCCTCAGGAGAACTACGAATATTTGACATTGGCATTACCCAACCGATTGCCGCACTATTGAAGTCTATCGTATTGAATTATCTTCAAAAACCTGACACGATGAATAAGCCACTTCAGCTATTAGTAGTACTCCTTCTAGTTTGTAGCTATGCCTGCAAAAAAGCGGAAGACAGTACAACGCTCGTTTTACCTAAAACCTTTCCGCTTGATATCGATTCAGATGATGCACCGGAATTTCAAACGGCCTACCCTCAATATGTCATAGATGGAGCTGGGTTCTCTGGATTAGGGACAAATGCATCAATTCGATCTTTGAATCGAGAAAAGCACCACTTGATTGGCTTCTTCGCAGTGGCTGACACCATCAAGTTTGACACCGAAATCATTGCCACAGGAAGCGGTCGGGAGATTCACCTGGCCAGTATCGTGCAATACAGCTATGATAATTTCAAAGTACCTGAAAAGTGGGAAGTCAAAACGCCTGAACAGGCTACCGAGACCTTTATCGGATATCAGCTTGTCGATGATACAAACGAAGTGAAAATAGGATGGATAAAAGTAAGGGTAAACGATCGTGATGGCTCAATAACGCTATTAGAGACTGAACCGCCGGTCCAAGCTGATTTTGTAATTGTAAAATAAGATCTCGGAACCGGCGATCGAAAACAGGTTTTATTCATTCCTAACGCGCGAACGCTCCTCCGACGCACCAGCCTGCCGCTTCCCTTTGGTTTTGAGTTTGCTATTACCGAAATTATGAAAATAAGAAATGCGATAGATCCGAGTACGAGCTGATTCAGGACGATAAACTACGTCCGCGGTAGAAGCAAAGGCTTCCTCTGCCAAGTTGCCAAAATCAGAAACAATACGCATGGACTTGAATAAATCACTGACCGTAAACTGAATACTACCTTGATTATTCTTCAACTGTTTCTGGAGACCCGCATTGAGCATTCCAAAGCCTTTATACTTCCGAGAGCCATCATAATTGGGAGCATTGTACCAGCCAGATAATTCCAAAGACATGTCCCAAGGTAGCTTAATGCTTTGGGTTCCATACAGGTTAAATGTCCAATATTGTTTTTCGACTTGTTCTTTGGTGTGAGATAGGTGGAATTTCCGAGGCCCTCCTGAAAACCCAAGGTTCGCATTCCACCAACTAGTGATCTCTATCGGAATATCCGTTTGAAAATAGAAGCTCCTCTGATAAAACATGTTTTGTGGTGCCACTAGTACTAGATCGCCCGTTTCATTTTCAACCACCTGATAGCGCACGATCGGGTTTTCTTCATGTACAAAATTCAAGGAAAAGTTGTAGGCACGCCATTGGTAGGCCAGACGCACATTGTGGCTGATTGTCGGGTTCAGCAACGGATTACCAGTAAAGACGGAAACGGGACCATTATAGCGTAAATAAGAAGCTAAATCATTGTAATCTGGTCGCGTGACCCGCTGAGTAAAAGATAACTGTAAGCGCGACAACTCATTCCAAGCATGACTAAAAAAGAGGGAAGGGAAGAGGCGTCGTTGCACGCGTTTATCCTCTGGAGAAGTACGTTCCCAATATTCATACCGAGCACCAAGTGTCAATTCTGTGCTAGAGCTAAAGGGATAGTGAAAACTAGTGTAGGCGGCAGCTATACTTTCATGCAAATCCACTGCCGTTACTGATCGATCATCCAATATCCAATCGTTATCTTCTTGCCGCTCAATCTGTGCCAAATTCACTGTTTTTGAATAAGTTCCCTTTAAGCCGGCCTCCAATTTAAGTTTATCGGCAAAGGTTCGCTCAAAATCCAGCTTTAGCACACCAATATCAATTCCCGTTTTACTTCGCCCACGATTCGCATCCGCGAAAAACCTTCCACCAGGGTAGATAGGGTGATCTTGCTTGTTAAAGTACTGGCTTTGCGCCAAGGTTGGATTCTCACTATCAAAATGAAGGTAATCCAAATCCAGTTTGATCTTTCCTAGTCCGGCAAGATCCTGCTCCATATATAGGTTTGACAGCAAATTGTCCCAACGGTTGTTTCCATCCACCTGAATATTCATGCGGATCAAAGAATCGGGATTTAGATCGTACTGAATTAAATTTAATACGGAGGATCGATTGCCACTCTTTTGTAGAATAAGGCTTCCGCCAACAATTGTCCGTTCCGCCAAGGAGCTTTCCAAGCCTAGATTCAAATTGTGGTTATTTAATCGTCGACGATTGTTGTTGAGGATTTCAAAGCCTACATTTCCGCCAAATACAGGAACGGTATTGGTTCCAATTCCATAAAAACCATCCCCCATTTCATCAAGAGAATACGTATAGCTCGCATAAGCATATGTCCCTGCTGCGCTGTGATTAATTCTAGCACTAACCATCGCCTTCTCACCTTCTCCGTACCCACCTGATAAAGCAAGGGAGCCATTCGTACCGATTCCTTCATTCTTTTTCAACACAATATTGATCAACCCCCCACTACCCGCTGCCTCATACTTCGCTGATGGGCTAGTCAGTAGTTCTATCTTCTCAATGTTGTCTGCACTCATACCTTGCAACATAGCCACTACTTCCTGCAAGGATAAGCGGAGACGTTTGCCATTGATCATAATGCCAACCCCATTTTGCCCATTCAAAGAAATGGTATTATTCCGTTGATCGATAAAGACGCCGGGTGATCTCTCCAACACTTGCAAAGCCGAGCTTCCTTGTGTCATAAGGCTACTGCCTACATTAATCACGGTCCCTTCCGCACTTTGTTGCAATAGCATTTTTTTGGCTCGAACCTCTACCCCCTCTAAAGCAATGGCTGCTGAAGAGAAGGAGATCGTTCCAAAATTGCGTTCCTCTCCAAGTTTCAAAGAAAAAACTTCCGAATGCCAGTCCGCAAACCCAATCGCAGTCAGTTGAAGTATATAGTTGCCCGGTTCTACGAGTGCCATCCTAAACTCTCCTTCCAATCCACTTTGTGTGCCTTTCACGAAACTGGAATCCAGGGCTTGCAACAAAACAACATTAACAAAAGCAGGACTCTCTCCCGCCCCAACCACAATTCTTCCATTGATTTGAGCTTGCAGCGTACATCCAATTAGTAAACAATACAGTAGGGTGATCCAAGTTTTCATAATCAATTAGATAAGTCTTTAGATATTTGGTAATTCGGGACAAAGGAAGGGAAAAGGCAAGTGCCGTGCTGGGCAAGATGCTGAGAAGGGTAAAAGGATTGATGAAGTGCAAATTGGAGAAGAAAATGAGGGGAATTGCAAAATTTTCAGCCTCGAATACTGGTAATCAAAAATATCCTACGTTTTATCAATTATTAGCAACCACTCATATAGCCGGCATGGCTCATCTCGTAGAATTTGGCTAATTTTGAATATGAAGTTGTCTAAAGCTTTCTCACTGGCTTACAAAAGGCGCCTTTTTCCACCACTTTACGGCAAATTTTAACTCCGTAGCTCTGCAATGCAGTTAAAATTTGACTTCAATTGGCAACAAAACGCTGTTTTTCACCTGCAGCAGAAAACTTTAGACAACTTCTATATTAAATAATATGACTTACATTGAATCCTAACTGGCAATATCACTGGTTCTTTCGCTACAAGTTGCATCATATACCATTTTGGTTTTGTTATCATTTCCTTTGGTGGTCACTATACCTTGGGAGCATGCAAGAAGTGGCCCAAAACTTGGTCTTACCCCATTATGCGATCAAGTTTTCTTTCTACTTCATATTCCAACTCATAGCCATCTTTTTCAATCTCTACTACCTTATCCCCAATTTTCTGGCACGGAGACGGTACATAGAATACTTGCTCTACCTCACTTTGACCATCCTTGTGACGGCCTCCTTTATTGTCACGGGCTACTACTTAGGCGGGCAATTTTCGGAGCTTTCCATTGAAGAAACCTATAAGGTGGGTTCCGCCAATTTTTTCGCTCTCTTTAAATACAATAGTTTAGATTCTACGATAGCAGCAATGGCTTTGGCTATGAGCATCAAACTGACTAAGAGTTGGATTGAGTCACAACGTAGACAGGACGCACTGGAGAAGGAAAAGCTGGAAACTGAACTGAAGTTTCTTAAGTCTCAATTCAATCCACATTTCTTATTCAACACCATCAACTCCATCTTTGTACTTATCCATAAGAACCCTGATATGGCTTCGGAATCCTTAGCCAAGTTTTCCAACCTGCTGCGTTATCAACTATACGAATGCAACGAACATCAGATTCCTTTGCAACATGAGATTTCCTATCTGGAAAATTTCTTAGAATTAGAAAAACTTAGGCAGGAAAGTCACCTGGAAGTAAGTTGTAAAGTTGAGGGAGAAACGGGGGCCAGCTTGACTATTGCCCCCTTCATTCTAATGCCTTTCCTTGAAAATGCCTTCAAGCACGTTTCTCAGTCTAAGAAGACCAGAAATTGGATTAGCTTAAGCCTAAAAATTGAAAGAGAACAGCTGTTCTTTACTATAAGAAATAGCGTTAAACCTGCCAATCATCAGTCCAATGAGGTCGTTGATTATGGAGGTATTGGTTTAAAGAATGTGCAGCGACGTTTAGCGCTTTTATACCCTGGAAAACACGAACTACATATTGACAGAAATGAGCATCAATTTGATATTCAGCTTACTTTACAATTAAAAGTTACCGCCGATGTGACGGGAGAAACCTCTCCCCCTCTCCAAGGAAAATCACGCGAAGGTGCACCTTATTCTTTCTCTGCCTAGTGCATATCCCGATCCACTATGATATTGAACTGCGTAACGATAGATGATGAACCACTAGCCAGAGAGGGCATTGGTAACTACATTCGGGAAATTGACTTTCTACAGCTAGTAGGCTCAGGTAGTAATCCAGTGGAGTTGATACAGCTATTAGATAATCAGGATATTGATCTAGTATTTTTAGACATACAGATGCCCATTATGAATGGCATTGATTTTCTCAAGGTGGCACAGAACCCTCCGATGATCATTATTGCCACTGCTTATCCCAGTTACGCCCTGGAAGGTTTCCAATTGGATGTGCTCGATTACCTACTAAAACCCATTACCTTCAACCGCTTCTTCAAAGCTGTAAATAAGGCTAAGAACTACGCACAAATGCAATTGGCTTCTTCCTCAGAGCCTAGTAATACAACCGAGGCAGAAGATTACTTCTTTATTAAATGCGAAAACAAATACGAGAAGATCTATTTTGCTGATATCCTGTACATTCAGGCTATGCAGAACTATGTAATTATTCACACGACGAAAGGGAAGTACATTACCCTCCTATATCTGAAAAATGTGGAACAGTACCTGGAAGGGCAAGCTTTCATGCGGGTACACAAATCTTATATTGTTGCCATTCCAAAAATTGAGGCCATTGATAATAATGAACTGCTCATTCAGGATCATCGAATACCGATTAGTCGAAACTTCAAAGACCGCGTATTGAAACAGATTGTCGATGATAAGTTGTGGAAGAAATAAGCATCCGTTTGCGGCTGAAAATACCATAGCCGTCAGGCTACGGTAAATCTTGGAAAGACAACTGCAGATTTTGAGCAGCAAATCGAATATAAGCTCTTTATCACAAAATGGTTCTCCGACAAAATAAATAATGTGCAAAAACAAAAGCCAAGTAGGTGAAGAACTCCTGCTCGTCCACCGAATAGCAAAAGCCAAGTAGGTGAAGAACTCCTGCTCGTCCACCGAATAGTGCGGGCTCCCGCCCGCTGTATAACAGCGAACGGGAGCCCGCATCTTAAACCACGTACAAGTCCGAACTTGTCGCGCAAAAGACGTTGTAGGCTTGGGACGATTGACTGCTGACTCTATTATTCCAAAAATAAAAAAGCTGATGGGGCTAGTATGTTATAATAGTGACCAATCTACTTCGGATGTTTGTCGCTCAGCTGTTTGCTTCAATTTTCAGTAGGAAGCTCCCTTAGCCGCCTCCCAACCAATAATAGCCGTTTTGCGACTCTCGCCCCACATATAATTGCCCAAAGCTCCACTTGCCCGAATCACTCGATGGCATGGAATCAAATAAGCAACCGGGTTGCTTCCAATGGCGGTACCGACCGCCCTGGACGCCTTAGGCTTTCCGATCGCCCCGGCAATCTCCCCATAACTTGATAAGCCTCCTTGCGGAATTTTCAATAAGGTTTCCCATACTTTCAGTTGAAAATCCGTTCCCTTTAAGTGCAGTTTGACCTCTCCTAGTTCTTCCCAGTCTTTAGTAAAGATGTAGAGTGCATTTTGCTGAATGAGATCGGTCATTTGCCGATATTGAGCAGCAGGAAAGCGAAGTTTTAGCGTAGCAAGTGCTGCTTCTGCTTCTTCAAAAAAGGCCATGTGACAAATGCCTTTGGACGTTGAAGCCACTAAGATTGGGCCAAAAGGGCTTTCCGCAAAACTGTAGTTGATTTGCAAATTCTTCCCCCCCTTTTTGTACTCTCCCGGCGTCATACCTTCGATATTCACAAAGAGATCATGGAGTCGACTAGTACCGGAAAGGCCGGTTTCATAGGCGGTATCCAATAAAGAAGCCCTCCCCTGCCCTAGCATCACTTTAGCATGTCGTAGACTCACATATTGAAGGAACTGCTTGGGACTCACCCCTGCCCAATCTGTAAACATGCGTTGGAAGTGATAAGGACTCAAATGTACGCGCTGGGCCACTTCATCTAAATTAGGTTGATCCTTGAAATGCTCGCGGATGAAGGTAATGGCTGATGCAATTCGGTCGTAATTAAGCTGTTCTTGACTACTCATAGTTAATTGAATTATACCACAAAGGTATCCCTCCAAAGATGCATTAAAAACCCGAAACTTGCGTCTTTCTTCATGCTCCAACCGACTAGATCCAATCCAGGATCTGCCGACTAGATGAAGAACGTCCTGGGAAGTTCTTTTGGACATCTGCCTTCAGCTTTGGCGCATGATCCTTCTGATATTGGTCCAGTTTCTCTGCATCCGAAAACTGATAGTGAAAATAATACACCTGATCCTCACCCTGAGGTTGCAAAATATGGTAAGAGACTAATAAACCGGTGGCTATCAGGTCAGGAACGTGGATGGTTTTCATCCAATGCAGCCATTCACACTCTACCTCAGCATCAACCTGAATACGAACTTGGTAGGTAATCATATCAGCATAAGTTTGGTGATTCAATTAGCTTTTCGAGGAGAACAAAAGGTGGCCACGACAAGATAGGGCCTCTCCCCAAAACTACCTAGCTCATTTTATAAAAAGGGCCGAAATCATCCCATAGCATGAGATAGAATCCACAGTTGCAGACAGGGTAAACAAATTACAAATATTTAAATGTTAAAAAATTAACACTAAACTATGGACCCTTCCAACCTACGACAACTAAGCCGTCGGGAACGTCAGATTATGGATCTCATTTTCCAAAAGGGAAAACTCACCGCCCAAGAGGTGACAGACTTATTGGAAGATGCCCCGAGTTATACCACCGTTCGGACCTTACTGCGCATCCTGGAAGAAAAAGGTCATCTACAACACTCCAAATCCGGCCGTCAATATGTCTATGAGGCAGTTAGCCCTACTGAAAATGTTCGGCAACATAGCCTCAAGCATGTCCTGAAAACCTTCTTTGGTGGCTCGATCACAGAAGCCGTAGCTACCTTCTTAGATCAACCTGATACTAAACTCTCAAGTTCAGAATTGCAAGAATTGGAAGCCCTTATTCAGAAAGCTAAGGATAAAGATCAGAAGTAACCTCCTTCTTAGAAGCTATTTACTTCCCCCACTCATCAAATGTCAATACCTTATACTCTCCTACTTGGTCCAAATACCGCTTTACCGCCGGAACATGCGCGGCCCCAAATACCACCAAGACCCGCTTCGGACGCTTTGCCTGTATCACACCTTCAATCCGATCGGCCATGCGCTCATTTCGTTCCTCCCATAGTCGGATTAATTCCTTGGTCTTTTTGGAGCGCGACCAGCGGGTAGGCAGCTCTTCGATAACGCCTTCCAGGAAAGAGCGGAAGGCTTCATTATTCAGATAAGCCATGACTTCATCTCCAGGCGCATCGCTCAATTTCTTCTGTTCCTTCTTATAAATCTTCATCGCTTTGAAAATTTTCAAATTAAAGATTAGCCTTTTGAATAGTTTTTTGGTGTGCTTTTGGAAGGCGGGATCTTCTCCGCGCTCATCAATGCTCTCCAGATGCTGGATTCCTAGTTCGGCTGCTACTGGAAAAACAATGTGACCAAATTCTGTCGTAGAATGCCTTTTAGCTACGCGCAGATAGATGCTATCCAAAGCGAGCTGAGGAATTAGCGCTGGATCTACCTTGTCGGTTTTTTCTAGTAACCTTGCCAATACAAACCAGTGATAATAGGCATTGTAGAAATTGTGTTGGGCATAGTATACATTGGCTAATTGAGCGTGTAAGCTAGGGGCTTTTGGATTGTTTTGAATAGCCTCCAATAGTTGGTCTTGCAGGGCTGGGAGGTTTGCTGTTTCCAATTCTTGCTCCTTTCGAAGGCGAGCGGCGACTGGAAGGATATCTGACCAGATATTTCGTAAACTGAGGGTGTCCCAGGTGGGAATATTCTCGATACAGATCACATCGGGAGCAAAATCTTTGATCTGATTTCGGATATCTCCAAACACATCTAGCGTATCTGTAAATTGATGAGTGGTACCCAATAAAAGGATCATCGGTTCTTGTGCAGTGAGCCCTACGCATAGTAGATATAAAGGGATCAACAGTAGCTTCATTTTCTTCATCATATGAATTGTTTTTAGCAAAAAAATGAGCTAATATTGATGCTATCAAGCCCCTTTGCGCCAATCCTGCATTTGGATGCGTGAAGCAGGGAACGCTTTTCATATGAAGGAGAGAGAAGAAGTACCAACACCAAGCACCAGCCAACAGATTAGGATCGACTACAGATGGATGACTCATTGGAGAGTGATTGTGCTGGCTACTGCCTTGATCGTTTGTGTGTATACCATTTACACCTTGGCTTCCCCTTCCCTATTGAGTGAACAGCAAGAACAGGAGTGGCGAATGGGTTTTATTATTCGGCACTTTTTCATTGATATTTTTGCGATAGAGTTAATCACCACGACTTTGCTCTTTTTTGCTGTCCGGACTTATGCCAACTGGCTGGGCTGGAACCGGTTGGAGTTAAATGCGCAGCGCATTAGTCGTTACCTTTTGGGGTTTCTGCCCTTGTTCCTTTCTATTTTCTTCTTGATCAATCCCATTACCCAAAGCATTCGCTATTGGTGGAACTACTATCCTGATTGGCATGCTGATATCTATTATGCCGAATATTTTTACAGCCTTCCTTTATACTTGCGGTATCTGATTCCCATTTTTTTACTCGGTTATGGTGCTTTGACTTACAATCTGATCCGTTCTTTTAATCTACAACAGAACTTGCTTGAAGCACCGGTCAAAGAAACTCCTGAGATATTCCTGGAGGTCTACGACGAGAAGGGGGAAAAGCGGCTGCCCTTATCCAGTATTTGGTGGATCGAGGTGGAACAGAGGCGATATTTTGCCGTGGGTGAGCAGGGGCGGTTCAGGCTGCGAAAAAAGCTTAATGAGTTGGAGATTCAATTAGCGGATAAATCTTTCTTCCGCATTAATCGAGCCGTACTCGTCAACTGGCAAGTCGTAGATAATTGTTCTTTTTGGGAAAATGAGAAGTACATCTTACGCCTGCAGAACGGGCAGGAATTTGTGATGCCTCGTCAGCGGTGGGTGAAGATTAAGGAGCGATTGAAATAGAAAATTTGACCCTTCAGTGCTATATATCCGAATTCACTCCTGGCTTGGCTATGAAAACTTCTCCTCACTACCTCCTCCCTTGTTATTGTTTTCACCATATCCGTCAGGTAAACGGCGAACTATCCCTTTCAGCACTTTGGTATGCTTGGTTTGTGATAGTTTTCTACTCATTCTGCCAAGTTTAAGCCCTTTTGAGTTTGTTTCTTTAGCTGGGATTGCCTTCGGCGACTGACTTTTTTACATTCGCCTAAAAAAGTCAGCAAAAAACGCTTGGCAAAACAAACTCGATCCCTCAAACAATGTTTTGCCAGGCCACCCACATTTGGTTATACTCAATTTGTTCATCAATCTGCACTTAGAGTTTGTGGGATTTCCGAAGCTGATGCCACGTCAGCGGTGGGTGAAGATTAAGGAGCGATTGAAAGAGGACTTTTGACAATGAAGTTGTCTTAGGCGCAAACATCCGAAGTAACAGCAGGCTATTCCCAGGAGAACTTCGGATGTTTTGCGTGCATTCTCATTACTCACTCCGAATAGCATCCACCGGATTGGCTAAGGCGGCTCGAACACTCTGAACACTAATCGTCAATACAGCTATCCCAATGGCGGCAAGGCCCGCCAGCACAAATACTGACCAATGAATGCTTACTCGGTAGGCGAAGTCAGCGAGCCAATTGTTCATGAAGTACCAAGCCATTGGAATGGCAATCAGCAAAGAGAAGAAGACCAATTGAAGAAAGTCTTTCGACAATAGCTGTACAATGCTACTCACAGATGCCCCCAATACTTTTCGAATTCCGATCTCCTTAGTACGCTGGGTAATCATAAAGGAAGAAAGCCCTAGCAAGCCCATACAGGCGATGAATATGGCTAGGCCAGCAAACAAGGAAAAGATGGAAGACATGCGTTGCTCTCGCTCGTACATAGCATCGATCTGATCATCTACAAAATCAAATTCAAAAGGAACATTTGGGGCCATATCTTTCCAAATGGTTTGAATGCCTGCTAATTTGTCTTGTATAGCGCCTGGCTCCAATCGCAGGGCAATATTAGAAGGTTTCCAGTTATTCATCCGTAAGATGATAGGACTGACCTCCTCATGGAGAGAGGAGAAGTTAAAGTCTTTTACCACCCCAATCACCTGCCCTTCCTTGTAACCGCCATAGGACAGGGTTCGACCGATCGGGTCTTCCCAACCTAAACGCTTCGCCGCCGTTTCATTAATGAGGTAAGCGCTGCTATCTGTTTTGATATCGAGAT